>MTEW01003369.1_pt1 | contig 137031 bp, 126 predicted proteins | sample 1042681 | NCBI WGS metagenome assembly MTEW01 (sample SAMN06185811, study PRJNA358809) | soil metagenome | isolation source: soil biostimulated with citrate as carbon source | place: India | collected 2015-05-23 | reverse complement strand
GGACCAGAGCAGCACGAACAGTGCCGTCGAGCCGCAAGCGGCCAGTGAGGTGGTATCGAAACGCATGGTGAAGCACCTGTCGAAAAATCCGCATGAGCTCCGTGCGCGCAGACGCGCCTCGGTCAGACCGATGACAAACGGAGCGGAATGGTCGCGGGGGTGGCCCGCTTAGACGCTGGCCGGCGGGGGAGGAGGGGTGCCGGCGCGGCAGACAGGTGGAGGCGCGCAAAGCAGGGCCACAGCGCTGCGCGAGGCGGCGTTGGCGGCGTGGAGATTGCGCGTAAAAGAAGTCATCGAAATAGGCTTCGGTATGACGGGAAAGGCTGCAGGCTAGCTCGGCACCGGGCGTCGGTCAACCGCCGCCGAACTCGCCCTGGTAGCAGACCGGTGAACTGGGCGAGCCTTTGCGCTCCAACTCGTCTTCGAGAAACTCCGCCAGCACCCGCGCGTTGTTGTGCGCCTCGTCGCGGGCGGCATAGAGCAGGGTAAGGCGGCCGCTGGCGGCCCAGTGCAGCAGCTGTTGCCAATGCTCCGGATGGCCTGCCAGCTCACCCAGGTAGGCGCTGCGAAAGTCAGCGAAAGCCTCGGGGCGATGGCCGAAGGCCTTGCGCAGCGCGCTGGAGGGCGCCACGTCCGGCAGCCAGGCATCGAGTGGCAGCTGCTCCTTGGCCAGGCCGCGTGGCCATAGACGGTCGACCAGCACGCGGCGGCCGTCGTCTGCGCTGGCGTCGAGATAAACCCGTTTGCACTGGATCATCCTGCACCTCCTCGCACAGAGCCTAGCAGGCGTTGAAAAACTACCTCGATTGCCGCTCTACCTCCTGCATCCAGGCACTCGTAACGCTAGTCCATGGGCCCTGCGGCAACACCGCACTTGGCGCCAGCGAGGTGCTGGATTAGCGTGGCGGGCGAGGAGAAATGCCATGGACTACTTCATCATCGTCGTCACCACGGCCGCCGGGCTGTATTTCCACTGGTGGCTGTTTCGCCGTATCCGGCAGTGGAGCGATCGCGACCTGGCGCTGTCGCTGGCCGTAGGCAACGAGCCGATGCGCCAGTACATGCTCGAGCAACTGGCCCGCGCGCAGCGCGAGGGCGTGCGTCGACGCGATCTGCCTGATTGGCTGGAGCGTGCGGCGGCGCAATATCGGGCGAGCGATAGCGAGCGAGCCGGCAAGTCGTCGTAGACGCGTGCGGGGACGACCAGGCTGCGCGCACCGCTGGGCAATGCCGGCTCGGTTGCGCATGAGTCAGCGGTATGACGAAGGAGCGAGGTTTTTCCCGGTGCGCACGGCACACCCTAGGGTGCGCTATTAAAAAAGCCCCGCGTCCGGGCGAACGGCGGGGCCAAGGGGATGGGTTCAGGCGTCGGCGGTTTCGTTTTCCAGCTCGTCGAGGGCATCGGGCTGGCTCTTGAACGCCTTGGCGAAGATCTCGCGGTTCTTGGCCATGAAGATGCCCAGCTCTTCGCCCTGTTCTTCGCTGAGCGACGGCACCGCCTTGTGCAGCACCTCGCTCAGGCGTTCGGCCAGCTCCAGCATCTTGTCGTAACGATCGGCTTCGGCCTTATCCATAAACAAGCGCTCCGGGTCTCGGCTGCTGCGGTACACCACTTCGACGGCCATTCATCACCTCGTCTGCCTTCATGCGTGTCGATTGAATTAACTGGTTGTTTGTACAGTATTGCGGAGCATAAAGAACTCCGCGCCATTTGGCCAGTATTGCACTTGTCATGGCCATGGCGAGGCCAAGCCGGATCGAGCGCCCTGGCATTACGTGGTTACGAAGCCCGGCCGAGCTGTGGCTTTTGGTCACATCCTTGCATCATTCTGAGGTCGCTGTTTTTCCGGCATGATCCGCCTCTTGATGAATGCCCATTTCGGGCGCTCGGGGCGTCGTGCCGTATCTGGGGGAGTAGTACAGAATGAATTGGGCGGAACGTCTGCGCGAGGGTATGCATGGCCTGGCCGAGTCGCTGGGCAACCTGCTGATGGAGGCCTTCCATTACCTGGCGCTGTTCGCCATCGGGGCGATCACGGCGTGGGCGGGGGTGATGACCTTCATCGGCATGCTGGACAAGGGCCATATCACGGTCGATGACATCCTGCTGCTGTTCATCTACCTGGAATTGGCGGCAATGGTGGGGATCTATTTCAAGACCAACCATATGCCGATCCGCTTCATGATCTATGTGGCGATCACCGCGCTGACCCGCCTGCTGATCTCCGATATTTCGCACAACCACAAGCCGGACTGGGGTGTGGTGATGGTGTCGGGGGCCATTCTCCTGCTGGCGTTGGCGATCCTGGTGGTGCGCTACGCTTCGGCCCGTTACCCCGCGGTTGCCGCGCCGGGTTCGCGTGGCAAGGTGCGCAACCGCGCCGATGCCGAAGCCGAGCGCGACGACACCGCGGATTGAGCAAGCCGGTGCGCGCTGCGCACCGTAATCGCGCGGCGTGGCCTCAGTCGAGCGGCGCGAACAGCGCCGCCAGGTCGGCCTCGTCCAGCTGCCACTGGCCCTGGCTGCCGCCTTCCAGCACGCCCCTGGCCAGGCTGGCCTTGGCCTGCTGCAGCTGCTGGATCTTTTCCTCGACGCTGCCGCGGGTGATCAGCTTGTAGACGAACACCGGCTTGTCCTGGCCGATGCGATAGGCGCGGTCGCTGGCCTGGGCTTCGGCGGCCGGGTTCCACCAGGGGTCGAAGTGGATCACGGTGTCGGCCGCGGTCAGGTTCAGGCCGCTGCCGCCGGCCTTGAGGCTGATCAGAAAGACCGGAAATTCCCCGGCCTGAAAGCGCTCCACCGGTGTGCGCCGGTCCTGGGTGCTGCCGGTGAGCTTGGCATAGGCGATCTTGCGCGCCTGCAGCTCCGCCTCGATCAGCGCCAGCATCGAGGTGAACTGGGAGAACAGCAGCACGCGGCGGCCTTCGTCCACCAGCTCTTCGAGCATGTCCAGCAGGGCGCTGAGCTTGCCCGAATCGGCGGCGGTCAGCTGGCTGCCGGCATCGCCCAGCAGGCGCAGGTCGCAGCAGCTCTGGCGCAGGCGCAGCAGGGCTTCGAGGATGACGATATGACTGCGTGCCAGGCCCTGGCGGGCGATCTCGTCGCGCACCTTCTGGTCCATGGCCAGGCGCAGGGTCTCGTAGCGGTCGCGTTGCAGCTGGGTCAGCTCGACCCACTGGGTGATCTCGGTCTTCGGCGGCAGTTCGCTGGCCACCTGTTCCTTGTTGCGGCGCAGCAGGAAGGGACGGATGCGCCCATTGAGGTGAGCCAGGCGCTGGGCGTCGCCGCGTTTCTCGATGGGCGTGCGGTAATCGCGGGTGAAGGCCTTGGCATCGCCCAGCCAGCCGGGCATGAGGAAATGGAACAGCGACCACAGCTCGCCCAGGTGATTCTCCAGCGGCGTACCGGTCAGGCACAGGCGCAGATCGGCGCGCACCTGGGCGGCGGCGGTGGCGGCCTTGCTGCGCGGGTTCTTGATGTTCTGCGCCTCGTCGAGGATCAGCAGCCGATAGGCGTGCCGGTTCAGGGCCTTGAGGTCGCGTGGCAGCAGGGCATAGGTGGTGAGGATCAGGTCGTGCGCGGCGATGTCCTCGAATGCGGCCTTGCGTTTGGCGCCATGCAGGGCCAGCACCCGCAGCTGCGGGGTGAAGCGCGCAGCCTCGTCCTGCCAGTTGGGAGTCAGGCTGGTAGGCATGACGATCAGCGCCGGTTGCTGCAGGCGCCCGGCCTGCTTTTCGCAGAGGATATGCGCCAGGGTCTGCAGGGTCTTGCCCAGGCCCATGTCGTCGGCCAGCACGCCGCCGACGCGCAGCTCGGCCAGGGTCTGCATCCAGGTCAGGCCCTGCAGCTGATAGGGCCGCAGCTCGGCGCGCAGTCCCTGGGGTGGCGCAACCTCTCTGACCGACAGCTGCTGCAGGCGCTGGGCGAAACCGCGCAGCTCGTCGCCACCCTGCCAGCTCAGGGCCGGGCCGCTGGCCAGCTCGGCCAGGCGCGCGGCATCGGCCCGGCCCAGGCGCAGTGGCAGGTGGTCCTCGCCGGGATCGCGGAAATACAGTTCGCCGAGGGTGGCCAGCAGGGGTTTCAAGCGGGCGAAGGGCAGGGCGATGCGCTTGCCGCCCTGCGGCAGGCTGACCAGCAGACGGTCCTCGTCGGTGCGCTGGGCCAGCGCCTCGGGCGCCAGCAACCAGGGCGTGCGGCGAATGGCCTGGAGCAGGATCGGCAGCAGGCTCAGGCGCTGACCTTCGACTTCGATGCCCAGCTCGAGGTCGAACCAGTTCTGCTGCGGGTCTTCCTCGACCTCGGCATACCAGTCGTCCACCTCGGCCAGGTTGTACTGAAAGTCCGGACGCATGTGGATCTGCCAGCCCTCGGCGCGCAGCTGTGGCAACTGCTGCTGGACGAAGTCCAGCCAGTCGCGCTCGCGTTCCAGCTCGAACGGCTCGCCAGCTTCGGCCGGCAGCGCCTCGCTCTGCCGTAGCGCCACCTGCAGGCCCAGGCTTTCCAGGCGTTTGCGCAGCGCGGCTTCTGCCGCTGCGTCACGGATCAGACGCAGGTTGGTGTCGGCGTCCAGGCGCTTGACCAGGTCCTTGGCCGGCTTGCCGAAGACGCGATGCCCGGCATAGTCGAAGGCCAGCGCGGCGCGGTGTTGGGTCTGCTCCTGCATGCGCCCCTTGCGCGCATCGAAGTGCACCCGTACCTGGCTGCCGAGGCTCAGGACCGCGGTGGGGGCGATGCCTTCGAGGCGCTGCTCGGCCATCTCCCGGGTCGGCACCATGATTTCGGAAAGATCGCTGCCGGCACGCTGCTGCGCCTCCAGGGTGAGCAGGGCGGCGACCACGTGCTTGCAGTTGAAGCCCACCGGGCAGTTGCAGTGGCCGGTGACGCTCCACTTGCGGCCGTAGGGGTGCAGGGTGATGCGCTGCTGGTAGGTCTGCAGGCCGGAGCCGCGACAGTTGGCCAGCAGGCTGTTGTCCTTGAGGCTGAGCAGTTTGCTGCGTTTTTCCTCGGCATAGGCGAGGCCGCGACGCAGATCGCCGGCGCCGAACTCTGAGCGCCAGTCCTCCTGACGCAACTGATGGATATCCAGGGGCATCAGCGAAGCCCCGTGGGCGAAGGTGTCTGGCGCATGAAATCGGTCGCGGCAATGCAAAGCCACAGATTTTCGCATAGCCGCGTGGCGATTAGCAGGCGCCACGGCGAGATTGCCGACGGTAGGGCGGGTGATACCCGCCGGCGCGGGTTAGCGGAAGGCCGCGCGGTACTGTCCCGGCGTCGCCCCCAGCGCCTGGCGGAAACGGTTGCTGAAATGGCTGGCGCTGGCGAAACCGCTGTCCAGGGCGATTTCGCCCAGCGGCAGCGCGGACTGACGCAGCAGTCGGCAGGCATGGGCCAGGCGGCGCGCCAGGACGTAGCGGTGCGGCGGCAGGCCGAAGCTGGCCTGGAACATGCGCGCGAAGTGGTATTCCGACAAGGCGCAGAGCGCGGCCAGTTGGCTCAGGGGCAGCGGCTCGCTCAGGTGCTGTTCGATGAAATCGCGCACGCGCCTGCGCTGCAGGGGAGCCAGGCCGCCCTTCAGACGCAGGCCCTGGCGCAGGCCGACCTGATTGAGCAGGGCGTGATCGAGCAGCTCGTGGGCCAGGCTGCTGGCCAGCAGGCGCTCGCCCGGTTCCCGCCAGTCGAGCGCGCACAGGCGGCGAAAGCGCACGGCCTGCTCGGCGTCTTCGACAAAGGTCGCCTCCTGCAGCTGCAGGCTGCGCGGCTCGCGGTCGAGCAGGGCGACCGCGCCGAGGGCGAACTGCTCCTGTTCGATATAGAGGTGGGCCAGCTGGATCTCGCCATTGATGATCCAGGCCGACTGGTGCTCGGCCGGCAGAATGCACAGCTTGTCCGGGGCGCCCTTGTCGCCCGGCCGTTCGCGGCGAAAGGTGCCGGTGCCGCCGGCCAGGTAGCAGGACAGCGTGTGATGGCTGGGGGCGAGGTAGTCACGGGCATCGTGGGCATTGCTCCAGCGCGCCACGGCCAGGCCATCGCCCAGCTCGGCATGGGCGTGCAGCCGCGCGTGGGGCGAGCGGCTCATGCTCTGGAAAACCTGCAGGTGTTCGAATTGCGCCATCGCATCCTCCGGGATGCGCTCATGCTACGCCTGCACGGGAGCAATGCCAGAGGCGGCGAAAAAAAAGCGCAAGTTTGCGCAAAACCGGGGTCTCAATAGCTGGAGCGCCGCTGGGTCGTGCTCCGGTTTTTTTGCACTGCCCCAGAGGCGCACCGTCGGGACTCGGAGTATCTTGGCGGCCATTCCAACAACGCTTCGCAGCCTGGATGCCGCTCTCGATGAAATGCCTGCGTCAGTTCGCTCTTGCCGCCCTGTTCGTCTCTCCCGCTCTGCTCGCCGCCGCGCCCTCGATCGATGACCGTTCGGCCTTCATCGCCGATCTGCTGGGGCGCATGACCCTGGAGGAAAAGGTCGGGCAGCTGCGCCTGATCAGCATCGGTGGCGACATGCCGCGCGAACGCATCGTCGAGGAGATGGCCGCCGGCCGCATCGGCGCCACCTTCAATTCGGTGGTGCGCCCGGACAACCGGCCGATGCAGGAGGCGGCGTTGCGCAGTCGCCTGGGCATCCCGGTGTTCTTCGCCTACGACATCATCCACGGTCACCGCACCACCTTTCCCATCGGCCTGGGCCTGGCCTCGAGCTGGGACATCGAGGCCATCGAGAACAGCGCGCGCATCGCCGCCCTGGAGGCCAGTGCCGACGGCCTGGACATGACCTTCGCGCCGACCGTGGACATCTCCCGCGATCCGCGCTGGGGGCGTACCTCCGAGGGCTTCGGCGAGGACCCCTACCTGGTGTCGCGCATCGCTGCCGCCATGGTGCGCGGCTTCCAGGGCAAGGACCCCAGCGACCCGCAGCGCATCATGGCCAGCGTCAAGCATTTCGCCCTGTACGGCGCGGTGGAGGGCGGGCGCGATTACAACGTGGTCGACATGAGCCCGCTGCGCATGTACCAGGATTATCTGCCGCCCTATCGCGCCGCCATTGACGCCGGTGCCGGCGGGGTGATGGTGGCCCTGAATGCGGTCAACGGCGTGCCGGCCTCGGCCAACAAATGGCTGCTGGATGACCTGCTGCGCCGGCAGTGGGGCTTCAAGGGGGTGGTGCTCAGCGATCACGGCGCGATCACCGAGCTGCTGCGTCATGGCGTGGCGGCCGATGGTCGCGAGGCCGCGCGCCTGGCGATCAGCGCCGGTGTCGGCATGAGCATGGCCGACACGCTCTACGATCAGGAACTGCCGGCGCTGGTGCGTAGCGGCGCGGTCGCGCAGAGCGTGCTGGATGAAGCGGTCACCCATGTGCTGAACACCAAGTACGATCTCGGCTTGTTCCACGACCCGTTCCGTCGCATCGGCCGCGCCGAGGACGATCCGGCGGACGTCAACGCCGAGAGCCGCCTGCACCGTGCCGACGCGCGGGCCATGGCGCGCGATTCGCTGGTGCTGCTGGAGAACCGTGGCGACACCCTGCCGCTGCGCAAGAACGCCACCGTGGCGCTGATCGGCCCGCTGGCCGACTCGCAGGTGGACATGCTCGGCAGCTGGTCGGCGGTCGGGGTGGCCGAGCAGGCGGTGACGCTGCGCCAGGGCATGGAGGCGGCGCTCGCCGGGCAGGGCAAGCTGCTCCATGCCGTGGGCGCCAACGTCACCGACGATGCCCGGGTCATCGATTACCTCAACCAGCTCAACTGGGACCGCCCGGAAGTGGTGCCGGACAAGCGCACGCCGCAGGCGATGCTGGACGAAGCCGTTGCCCTGGCCGCCCAGGCTGACGTGATTGTCGCCGCGGTGGGCGAGGCGCGCGGCATGTCCCACGAATCCTCCAGCCGCACCCGCCTGGATCTGCCCGATAGCCAGCAGGCCCTGCTGCGCGCCCTCAAGGCGACCGGCAAACCGCTGGTACTGGTGCTGATGAATGGCCGCCCGCTGGCGCTAGGCTGGGAGAAGGACAATGCCGATGCGATCCTGGAAACCTGGTACAGCGGCATCGAGGGCGGCCACGCCATCGCCGATGTGCTGTTCGGCGAGCACAACCCTTCGGGCAAGCTGCCGATCAGCTTCCCGCGTTCGGTCGGGCAGATTCCCACCTATTACAACCACCTGCGCCTGGGGCGTCCCTACACACCGGGCACGCCCGGCAACTACACCTCGCAATACTTCGAGGAGGCCACCGGCCCGCTCTATCCCTTCGGCTACGGCCTGAGCTACAGCGACTTCCAGCTGTCGGCGCCGAAGCTCTCCGCCGAGCGCATGCACCCGGATCAGCGCATCCGCGTCAGCGTCACGCTGAAGAACGCCGGACCACGTCCCGGGGCCACCGTGGTGCAGCTTTACCTGCATGACGAGGCCGCTTCGGTGATCCGTCCGGAGAAGGAACTCAAGGCGTTTCGCAGGGTCAAGCTTGAAGCGGGCGAGGCGCGCGAGCTGAGCTTCGAGATCGACGAAAGCATGCTGCGTTTCTTCGATGCCAGCCTGCAACACGTCAGCGAGCCGGGTGCCTTCCGGGTTCAGCTCGGGCTGGATTCGCAGGCGGTGCAGGAGGCCCGTTTCGAACTGCTGCCGCGCCCCTGAGGTGGCGGCTCTAGGAGGCGAAAATTTACCTTGGCGAGCACCTGTGCCGGAGATCACGATCTGGTAATAATGCGCAGAAACAATTCGTAGATGCGCGAAGGTCTCCGTCCGGTTGGCCACTCGCATTCTGCTCGCGCTGTCTTTGCATCATTCGCCTGATTTCAAATTCGAGTAGCGGCCAGCCGTGGGTTGGTCGCTGCCTGTCAATACGTGTCGCCCTGGAGGCTGTGTGTCGATGAGTCGTGATTGTGGAGTTCGTATGGGCAGGGCCGGCAAGCTGGCCCTCGGTGTGCTTCCCCTGTTGTTCGCGGCCCAGAGCTGGGCATTCGATCTGAACGATGTGGCCATCCAGGCCCAGGCCCTCGCTGCCGAGAGTTACAACCAGCCGCAGAGCCGCCTGCCGGATGCCCTGCGCGAGCTGCCTTTCGCCGGCTACCAGAAAGTGCGCTTCCTCGAGGACAAGGCCCACTGGCGCGACGGCAAGACCCCGTTCCAGCTGTACTTCTTCCATCAGGGCATGCATTTCGATCTGCCGGTGAAGATCAACGAGGTGACCGCCAAGGGCACCCGCGAAATCAAGTACGACCCGGCGATGTTCGATTTCTCCGACCTGCAGATCAATCGCGACGAACTCAAGGACCTGGGCTTCGCCGGCTTCAAGGTGATCCATCAGCTCAACGATGTGGGCAAGCATGACGAACTGATGAGCGTGCTCGGCGCCAGCTACTTCCGCATCGTCGGCAAGGGCCAGGTGTTCGGTCTTTCCGCGCGCGGCCTGGCGATCGACACCGCGTTGCCGTCCGGCGAGGAGTTCCCGCGCTTCACCGAGTTCTGGATCGAGAAGCCGCAGCCCGACCGCCGCAGCCTGGTGATCTACGCGCTGCTCGACTCGCCGCGCGCCACCGGCGCCTACCGCATGGAAATCAAGCCCGGCCGCGACAGCGTGCTGGATGTGCAGGCCAAGGTGTACCTGCGCGAAAACGTCGAGAAGCTGGGTATCGCGCCGCTGACCAGCATGTACCTGTTCGGTGCCAATCAGCCCTGGCCGCGCCCCAACTACCGCCCGCAGCTGCATGACTCCGACGGCCTGGCCATTGCCGCCGGCAACGGCGAATGGATCTGGCGTCCGCTGAACAACCCGCAGCGCCTCAACGTGAGCAGCTACCGCATCGACAACCCGCGCGGCTTCGGCCTGATGCAGCGCGGCCGCGACTTCAACCAGTATCAGGACCTCGACGACCGCTACGAGCTGCGCCCCAGCGGCTGGGTGGAAACCGTCGGCGACTGGGGCGCGGGCCACGTCGAGCTGGTGGAGATTCCCACCCCCGACGAAACCAACGACAACATCGTCGCCCTGTGGCGCCCCGAGAAGCTGCCGGCGCCGGGCGAGGCGCTGGATGTGGCCTATCGCCTACACTTCAGCCGTGACGACGCCGGGCTGCACGACCCGAAGCTGGCCATGGTCAGCCAGACCCGCCTGTCCGAGGGCGACATCAAACAGGCCAACCTCATCCGTCAGGCCGATGGCAGCACCGCCCTGGTGGTGGACTTCGTCGGCGAGGAATTGGCCAAGCGCCCGGCGGATTCCGCGCCGCAGGTGCAGGTCAGCGTCGACGACAACGGCGAGCTGGTAGAAGACAGCCTGCGCTACAACCCGGTGAGCAAGGGCTGGCGCCTGATGCTGCGAGTCAAGGTCAAGGATCAGGCGCGTCCGGTGGAGATGCGTGCAGCCCTGGTCGAGGATGGCAAACCCCTGTCGGAAACCTGGAGCTACCAGTTGCCTGCCCATGAATAACTCCCTCGACGCTACGCTGATTCAGGACTATATCGGCGAGCTGCCGCTCGATCAGCAGCGGCAGCAGGACCTGGCCCGACGCCTGGAGCAGGGCGGCGACCTCGCCACGCTGCACCGCGCCCTGCAGGAGCAGGGCGCGGCCATGGCGCAACCGCAGGAGGAAACCCGCGAACTGCTCGACTCGGTGCCGGCGCGCCTGGCCCTCGGCTGGCCGGATGCGCTCGAGCACGGCTGCCGTATCGTGCAGGACCATCAGGGCCGGCCGACCATCGAGTCGGCGCCGCCAATCAAGCGCACGCGCATGGTGCCCGAGCCCTGGCAGACCAATATCCTGCAGCGCGGCTGGCGCCGCCTGAAGGGCAAGAAGCCGGCGCCGCGCCCGCGCACCCGGGAAACCGAGGACTTCGCCGAAGCGCGCTGGCGCCACGTCGCCGCCATACGGCGTACGGCGCTGTTGCTGTTGATGGTGACCCAGACCGTGGTCGCCACCTGGTACATGAAGTCCGTGCTGCCCTATCAGGGCTGGTCGCTGGTCGACCTCGGCCTGGTATTCGAGCAACCGCTGCGCGAGTCGGCGCGGCAGATCCTGCCGTATGTGGTACAGACCAGCATCCTGGCGCTGTTCGCCCTGCTGTTCTGCTGGGTGTCGATGGGCTTCTGGACCGCCCTGATGGGCTTCTTCCAGCTGCTCAAGGGGCGTGACCGCTACAGCATCTCGGCCAGCAGTTGCGGCGACGAGCCGATCTCGCCACAGGCCCGCACCGCACTGGTGATGCCCATCGCCAACGAGCACGTGCCGCGGGTATTCGCCGGCCTGCGCGCCACCTACGAATCGCTGCGCGAAACCGGTCAGCTGGAACACTTCGACCTGTTCGTCCTCAGCGACAGCAACGACCCCGACATCTGCGTCGCCGAGCAGAAGGCCTGGCTGGAGCTGTGCCGCGAGGTGGACGGCTTCGGCCACATCTTCTATCGCCGCCGCCGTCGCCGGGTGAAGCGCAAGAGCGGCAACATCGACGACTTCTGCCGGCGCTGGGGCAGCAACTACCGCTACATGGTGGTGCTCGACGCCGACAGCGTGATGAGCGGCGAATGCCTGACCCGTCTGGTGCGGCTGATGGAAGCCAACCCCGGCGCCGGCATCATCCAGACCGCGCCCAAGGCCTCGGGCATGGACACCCTCTATGCGCGCCTGCAGCAGTTCGCCACCAGCGTCTACGGCCCGCTGTTCACTGCCGGCCTCAACTTCTGGCAGCTCGGTGAATCGCATTACTGGGGCCACAACGCGATCATCCGGGTCAAACCCTTCATCGAGCACTGCGCCCTGGCTCCGCTGCCGGGTACCGGCGCCTTCGCCGGCGCGATCCTTTCCCACGATTTCGTCGAGGCCGCGCTGATGCGCCGCGCCGGCTGGGGCGTATGGATCGCCTACGACCTGCCGGGCAGTTACGAGGAGCTGCCGCCGAACCTGCTCGACGAGCTCAAGCGTGACCGTCGCTGGTGCCACGGCAACCTGATGAATTTCCGTCTGTTCCTGGTGCGCGGCATGCACGCGGTGCACCGCGTGGTGTTCCTCACCGGCGTCATGTCCTACCTGTCGGCGCCGCTGTGGCTGCTGTTCCTGCTGCTGTCCACCGGCCTGCTGGCGATCCATACGCTGATGGTGCCGGAGTACTTCCTGCAGCCCAACCAGCTCTATCCGCTGTGGCCGCGCTGGCAGCCGATGGAGGCCGTGGCGCTGTTCTCCGCGACCATGACCCTGTTGTTCCTGCCCAAGCTGCTCAGTGTGCTGCTGATCTGGATCCAGGGCGCGGAAGCCTATGGCGGGCGCCTGCGCGTGCTGCTGTCGATGCTGCTGGAAACCTTGTGCTCGGTGCTGCTGGCACCGGTGCGCATGCTGTTTCACAGCCTGTTCGTCACCGCAGCCTTCCTCGGCTGGTCGGTGCAGTGGAATTCGCCGCAGCGGGTGGATGACGCCACGCCCTGGAGCGAGGCCTGGCGCCGCCATGGCTCGCAGGTGCTGCTGGGGATCGGCTGGACGGCGCTGGTCGGCTGGCTGAACCCGGACTTCCTCTGGTGGCTGGCGCCCATCGTCGTATCCCTGGTGCTGTCGCCGGTGGTGTCGGTCCTGACCAGCCGTACCGCGCCCGGCCTGGCGGCGCGGCGCAGCAAGCTGTTCCTGATTCCCGAGGAGCATCAGGTGCCGCGCGAGCTGAGCAATACCGCCGAGTACGAGCGTCTGAACAGTTCGCGTGCGTTGCACCAGGGCTTTCTTCGCGCCGTGGTCGATCCGCTGTACAACGCGCTGGTCTGCGCCATGGCGCGCGCACGCCATGCCAAGGTGGTGCCGGCTGCCGAGGCGCTGCGCGACGAGCGTATCGGCGAGATCCTCGCCGCGGGGCCGCAGGGTCGGGTCGAAGCCACCCGCTGGCGCCTGCTCAATGACCCTGACGGCATGGCGCGGCTGCATGCGCGCATCTGGCAGGAGCCGCAGCATCGCGCCTGGCGCGAGGCGCTGCGCGACGCCTGATCGTCCGGCACGCTGCTGCGCTTGCAGCGGCGTGCCGTGATGCCTTGGTGACATAACCTTTAACATCTGCGTTGCTCCCGGTATTCCGGGGGCAGGGCACCATTGCGTCTGCAACGGGTCTTTGCCACGGATGTTCGGACGCGCCGGTGCGTCCACTCAGCGATTCACCTCATGACATTGGAGAGTACCGGGATGTCGCAACTGCATGATTGCGCGCAGCGCTACGGCAGCGTGAGCCGTGCGCTGCACTGGAGCATGGCGGTATTGCTCGCTTGGCAATTCGTCACCGTCATCGTTCATGTGCTGCTGGAAGACAGCGCCCTGGACAAGTTCGCCTGGGGCACGCACAAGGCCACCGGCCTGCTGCTGATGGTGCTGGTGGTCATCCGCCTGTGCTGGGCACTGTACAGCCGCAACCGTCGGCCGGCGTCGGTCAGCACCCTGGCGCGGCTCGGCCACCTGACGCTGTACGGCCTGCTGTTCGTGATTCCCTTTATCGCCCTGCTGCGCCAGTACGGTTCCGGCCGGGAGTTCGTCGCCTTCGGCACGACCGTCATGCCCGGTTTCAGTGATCCCAAGATCGACTGGATGATCGCCCCGGCCAGCCTGCTGCACGGCAACCTCGGCTGGTTGCTGCTGCTTCTGGTGATCGGCCACGTGGCCATGGCCCTGATCCACCGCCGCCAGGGTGGCGAGGATGTGCTGGCGCGGATGATAGGTCGCTGATTCGAGCGGCTATGGCAAAAGGCTTACACGCTTGGGCGGCAACCTCCACTGTTGCCAGCGCGAATCGATCTCTACTCTACACACATCCCCTGCAGCGACGGAGCGCTGAGGATCAAGGAAGATGACCAGGCCACGATGGCTACCGACAGGATGTCGGATGGTTGGGAAGAAACCCGCTTAGGCGGGTTTTTTGTTGCCTGCGAAAAAGTGCCGTCGCCGGTGCGCCGCCATCTAGCGGGCCAGGCATTGGGTTGCGCCCTGGGCCTTGCGCGTGTACCACAGCACCCGGCTCACGCCGCGGGTGATGGCCACATAGGCCAGGCGCCGGGTTTCGTCCTGCATGGCCTGGTCGTAGCTGCCGGCGAAGAAGCCGCACTGGGCGTAGAGCGCGTTGCGCAGCGGATGCTTCTCCACCGGCAGGCAGTCGTCGAGGATGATCGCCACCTCGGCCTGCAGGCCCTTGGCGCGGTGGATGGTCAGGGCCTTGACCGGCAGCGCCTTGTCCAGCTGCGCGCGTACCTGCTGCAGCGGCTCGTTGCGCCGGCTGAGCAGCAGCACGGCGGTGCGGTCGGCGCCGGGGCGGCTGGCGACATGGGCGCATTGCGCGCGAATCTCTTCGAGCAGCCGCGGCAGGCCGCTGGCCAGTTCGAAGCGCTGGATCAGCCTGACGCCGTGATCGCCCGGCTGCATCGCCCGGGCCGCGACGCAGGTCTTGCCCTGTTTGTTCTGAACCTCGGCCAGCACCTTCTCGCCATCGCGGATCACCGGTTCGATGCTGCGGTAGTTGGTGTTCAGCAGCAGGGTGGTGCTCTTGCCGCGTCCGCGGCTGGGGAAGTGCCGGTCGAAGTCGATGAACAGCTCCGGCGAGCTGCCACGCCAGCCGTAGATCGATTGCCAGTCGTCGCCGATGGCCATCAGGCTGATGCGCTCGCCCGCAGCGTGCAGGCGACGGTGCACGGCCTGCAGCCACAGCACGATCTGCGGCGAGATGTCCTGGAATTCGTCGATCAGCAGGTGGCTCAGGGCGAGCAGTGCCGGGCCGGGTTTGTCGCCGGCGCCTTGCAGGCGCTCGCTCAATTGCGCGAAGGCGCCGTTGAAGCTGATCAGCCCCTGGCTGTGCAGCAGGGCGGTGAAGTGCTGGTGGAAGCGCTGCATGGTCTCGATGAAATCGCGCTCGCGTGGGCCGCAGGCCAGCGTCTTCAGGTCCAGACGGTCGAGGCGAATGCCGAGGCTTTCAGCAAAATCGATCTGCCCGTGCAGCAGCTCGAACAAGGGCAGGGCGGCGAATTCACCGGGCAGCTTGCAGGCATCCAGCGGCGCCTTGGCCTTGCCCTTTGGCGGCTCCTCGGGAGCCGGCAGTTTGAGCAGGCGGTGGGTCAGGACGCGAAAGCGCGCGCCCTCGGCGTAGGCGTTCTGGTAGGCCTGCCTGAGCAGGCGCTGCTGCGCCGGGCGCAGGCGAGCGCCGGTGAGCGGGTTGTCCGGTTCTTCTGCGGGGTCGTCCAGCTGCTCGAACCAGCGCGGGTTGCCCAGATGCTCCTTGGCCAGCGTGGCCATGGCGGCGTGGAAGGTGCGTACGCACTGGTGCGCATCGTGCGGGTAGTGCCAGAAGCCCAGCAGGCGCTGCAGGCGCTCGCGCAACTCGGCGCAGGAGGCGTTGGTAAAGGAGATCACCGTCAGGCGCTTGGGGTCGACTTCCAGGTGGCAGAGCAGGAACACCACGCGCAGCACCAGGGTGCTCGACTTGCCCGAGCCGGCGCCAGCGAAGATGCGCGCCAGCGGGGCACGGCAGAGAATCATCGCCCACTGCTCGTCCGACGGCGCACCGATCAGTCCGGCGCTCACCGCCTGGGCCACGCGCTCGCGCATGGCCTGCACCTGGGCGTCTTCGACCTTCAGCCGGGTTGCGGGGTAGATACCGGCGGGGCCGGGTTTGCCACCGGCATCCTTGCGGCTGCCGGTCTTCCTGCTGCCGCTGGCCTTCTTCTTACTCTGCTTGCGCGCGGGCTTGCGTGGCTGCGCGGCTTCGCGCTCGGCGCGCAGGTAGGCGGTGGTGCGGGGGAAATAGCGGGCGAGGGCGCCGGATAGCAGTTGTTTGTAGCGCGCGACGGCAGAAAGCATGCGGTGAGAGTGGCCTGGCTGACAAAACCTGCATGATAAAGCCTGGGAGGCGATGGCAGGCAGTGATGGCGCGTGGAGAAATGCGCAACTTTGTGCAAGCGGCGCCTGCGCGGCGGTTCCAGACTGGGGACAGTCTTGGAGAACCTTCGATGAACCTGTCGCTATACCTGCTTACCGTGCTGATCTGGGGCACCACCTGGATCGCCATCAAATTGCAGATGGGCGAGGTGGCCGTGGCCGCCTCCATCGCCTATCGCTTCGCATTGGCCTCGGCGGTGCTGTTCGCCATGCTCTGGTTCAGCGGGCGTTTGCAGCCGCTGGATCGTCGCGGCCAGGGCATCTGCCTGGTGCAGGGCCTGTGTCTGTTCTGCCTCAACTTCCTGTGCTTCTACACCGCCAGCCAGTGGATCCCCAGCGGCCTGATCGCGGTGATCTTCTCCACCGCCACCTTGTGGAACGCGATCAATGCGCGGCTGTTCTTCAAGCAGCGCATCGCCGCCAACGTGCTGCTCGGCGGCGGCCTGGGGCTGGCCGGCCTGGGGCTGCTGTTCTGGCCGGAACTGGCCGGGCACGAGGCCAGCCGCGAAAGCCTGCTGGGCATCGGCCTGGCGCTGTGCGGCACGCTGTGCTTCTCCGCCGGCAACATGCTGTCCAGCCTGCAGCAGAAGGCCGGGCTCAAGCCACTGACCACCAACGCCTGGGGCATGCTCTATGGCGCGCTGATGCTGGTGGGCATCTGCCTGGTCAGCGGCACGCCGTTCGCCTTCGAGTGGAACGCGCGCTACGTCGGCTCGCTGCTGTACCTGGCGATTCCCGGTTCGGTCATAGGGTTTACCGCCTACCTGACCCTGGTCGGGCGCATGGGGCCGGAGCGCGCCGCCTACTGCACGGTGCTGTTCCCGGTGGTGGCGCTGAATATCTCGGTGTTCGCCGAGGGCTATCAGTGGACGGCTCCTGCACTACTTGGCCTGGGGCTGGTGATGCTGGGTAACGTGCTGGTGTTTCGCAAGCCGCGGGTCTTGCCGGTGCCCGCTGCGCTGGCCACTCCGAAGTGAGGGTGGATGTCGGTGTCCATAATGGATTTTTTTAACATCTGATAATCGTTGTTATTTACATTTTATTTACAACGTTCTAGAGTTCGCTCCTTTTTTTGGGCTACGGCCGTTCACTGGGGGAGCGATTCACAATGTTTGTCGTCAGACGCAGTTACCTGGCGCTGGGCGTAGCCCTGGCCTTTACCCATCTACCCGCCCTGGCCGAGCGTGTAGAGCTGGAAGGCACCGAGGTGGTGGGCGACTGGCTGGGTGAGGCGAGCGAGCAGGACGTACTCAACCATGCCGGTGCGCGCAGCGTGCTGCGCCGCCAGCAGATTCAGGAAAGCGGCGCGAGCAGCGTGCGCGAGGTCTTGCGTCGGGTACCCGGTCTGCAGGTGCAGGACAGCAACGGCACCGGCGGCAGTGACATCTCCCTCAATGTCGGCACGCGTGGTCTGACTTCGCGACTGTCGCCGCGCGCCACCATCCTTCAGGACGGCGTGCCCCTGGCGGTGGCGCCCTATGGTCAGCCGCAGCTGTCGCTGGCCCCCACCAGCCTGGGCAACATCGAGTCCATCGACGTGGTGCGTGGCGGTGGTGCGGTGCGTTATGGCCCGCAGAACGTCGGCGGCATCATCAACTTCGTCACCCGCGGGATTCCCGAGGAGATGGCGCGCGAGGTCAGCTTCCAGAGCGAATCGGCGCCGGCGCAGGGCGGTTTCCTCAACCGCAGCAGTGCCTTCCTCGGCGGCACCGCCGACAACGGTCTGGGCATGGCCCTGCTGTATTCGGGCGTGCGCGGCGATACCTTCCGCGAGCAGAGCGGCACGCGCATCGACGACGTGATGCTCAAGTACCGTTATGCCCTGAGCGAGATCGACGAGCTGTCCGGCAGCCTGCAGTACTACCGCGCCGACGCCGACATGCCGGGTGGCCTCACCGCTGCCGAATTCGAGCAGGACCCCTACGCCAGCAACCGTCCGTATGACAACTTCGAAGGGGATCGCAAGCAGGCGGTGCTCAAGTACAAGCGCAGCCCGGATGCGTTGAGCAGTTTCGAGATCACCAGCTTCTACAACACCAGCTACCGGGGCGCGGTGCTGGCCAACAATGGCGCCGATCGCCTGACCTGGCTGCGTGAGTTTCCCCGTCATTACGAGGTGTTCGGCATCGAGCCGCGCTATTCGCAGGTGTTGTTCGTCGGTGACAGCAGCCACGAAGTGGGCATCGGCTATCGCTACACCGAAGAGGACTCCTCCGAGAAGCGTTACGACCGCGTCAACTTCGGCACCGGCGGCAACCCTTACAGCGTACCGCGCCGCCTGGCCACTTCGACCAGCGCCAGTACCGAAGCGCATGCCCTGTACATCGATGATCGCATCGACATCGGCCGCTGGAACCTGACCCCCGGCGTGCGTTACGAACAGGTGCGGGTGACCTCGCGCAACCGCCTCAGCGGCGTCGATCAGGAGCAGCGCTACAGCGAGCCGCTGCCATCGCTGAACCTGATGTACCACCTGTCCGATGCCTGGAAGCTGTTCGCCAACGCCAACACCTCGTTCGGCAGCATCCAGTACTTCCAGCTGTCGCAGGACAGCGACCTGCAGGGCGAGAAGGCCTACACCTATGAGCTGGGCACGCGCTACGACGATGGCCTGTTGAATGGTGAACTGACGCTGTTCCGGATCGACTTCGACGATCAGCTGGAACTGGTCGATGCGGTCTGGCGCAATGCCGGCGAGACCCGCCACCGCGGCGTCGAGCTGGCCGGTGGTGTCGACTTCGCCGCGCTGGATCCGCGTCTGGCCGGGCTTTCCGCCTACGCCTCGCTGGTGCTGACCAAGGCCACGCGGGAGGAAGACGGGCCCAACCAGGGCAACGACGTGCCGTTCTACTCGCGCCAGGTCGCCACGCTGGGCTTGCGTTATGCCAGCGGCCCCTGGGTGTGGAACCTGGACGGCTATGCGCAGACCCGGCAGTTCGCCGACTCGGCCAACACCCGCGAGGAAAGTGCCGACGGCGCGCTTGGCGAGATCCCTGGCTATGCCAGCTGGAACGCTCGCGGCCAGTACGATTTCGGCAACGGCCTGACGCTGGCCGCCGGGGTCAAGAACCTGCTCGATCGCCAGTACTACACGCGTTCCACCGATACCAACCGCGGCAAGTACCTGGGCCAACCGCGCACCTTGTACGTGCAGACCAGCCTGAGCTTCTGACCCGGGCCGGCTCACCCTGCCTCAGGTGGGCGAGCCGGTACCGCGAATCAGCTGGCGCAGCATGAAGCGATTGGGGTGGCAGGCTTCGGCCACCTCACGTGGCAGCGGCAGCGGTTCGTCCTCCAGCCAGGCGGCGATCAGCTCGCCCGCCAGCGGCGCGGTGATCAGCCCGCGTGAGCCATGGCCGCTGTTGATGTACAGGCCATCCAGCCAGGGGCAGGGCGTTTCCGGCACCTGGCGGGCGTCCTTGGCCAGCACGGCGTAGGCCTGGTTGAAGGCTTGGCCAGCGGCCAGCGGGCCCACCAGCGGCAGGTAGTCCGGGCTGGTGCAGCGAAACGCGGCGCGGCCTTGCAGCGTCGCCGGATCGAGCGTCTGCGTCTCCAGGCGCTCGGCCAGGTCCTGAGAAATCTCCCGTAGCAGCTCGAGGTTGCCGGCGTGCTCGGTCACGCTGGGCGTCAGATCGTCGCTGTGGAAATCGAAGCTGGCGCCCAGGGTGTGTTCGTCGTCGCGCGCAGGGGCGACGTAGCCTTCGGCGCAGACCACGGTGCGCAGGGCGAGGCTGGCCGTGCTGGCCGGCAGGCGGCTGATCTGCCCGCGGATGCGCTTGAGCGGCAGATTCGACTCCGGCAGCAGGCGGCCAATCTCCGCGGCGCAGGCCAGAACCAGCACCGGCGCTTCGGCCAGCACGCCGTTCTGTCCTTCGACGCACCAGCGCTCCTGCTGACGACTGAGGCTCAGCGCCTCCTGATAGGGGCGCAATTCGATCAGCGGGTGCTGCACCAGTTGCCGGCACAGGGCCGGCGGATGCACCCAGCCGGCATCCGGGTAGAACAGGCCGCCGGCCGGCAGGCCGGTGCCGGCGCGCGCCTCGGCTTCATCCTTCGTCAGTGCATGCAGCAGGTCGTCTGGGAAGGCCGCGGCCAGCTTGTTCTGGCGCTCGGCTTCCTTGGCATCGAAGGCCAGTTGCAGCACGCCGCAGGCATCCCAGTCGCTGCCGCGCTGCAGGCGCTCGAGCAGGCGGCGGGTATGGCCGAAACCGGCGACGATCAGCCGCGACAGCGCCGTACCGTGGGCCGACAGCTTCAGGTAGAGCACGCCCTGGGGGTTGCCCGACGCTTCGCGGGCGACGTCGTCATGGCGCTCCAGCAGGGTCACGCGCCAGCCGCGTGCGGCCAGGCTGGCGGCGGTGGCGCAACCGGCCAGGCCGGCGCCGATCACCACGGCCTGGCGTGCGCCGGCCGCCAGCGTCGGGCGGGCGAACCAGGGAGCAGAGCGCGGCGCCGGTTCAGTCTGGAAGGGGCCGGCCAGCATCTCGCGCTTGTGGCCGAAGCCCTTGACCCGCTGCACGGCGAAGCCGGCGGCGATCAGCCCGCGGCGGACGAAGCCGGCGCTGGTGAAGGTGGCCAGCGTGGCGCCGGGCGCCGACAGCCTGGCCAGTTCGGTGAACCGACTGTCCGTCCACATCTCCGGGTTCTTCGCCGGGGCGAAACCGTCGAGGAACCAGGCATCGACCTTGGCGTCCAGCTGCGGCAGGCACTCGAGCACGTCACCGATCATCAGCGTCAGCACCACGCGGCCGCCGTCGAGCAGCAGGCGCTGAAAGCCGGGATGGATGGCGCGGTACTGCGCCAGCAATTGCTCGGCGTAGGGCGCCAGCTCGGGCCACAGGGCCAGGGCGCGCTGCAGGTCCGTCTGGGTCAGGGGGAATTTCTCCACGCTGACGAAGTGCAGCCGCGCATCGCGCGGAGCGTGTTCGGCGAAGGCTTGCCAGGCGCAGAGAAAATTGAGCCCGGTGCCGAAGCCGGTTTCGCCGATCACCAGGCGCCCGCCGGCCGGCAGGGCCTGGCAGCGCTCGATGATCTGGTTGTGAGCGAGGAAGACGTGACGGGTTTCTTCCAGGCCGTTGGCGCGGGAGAAGTACACGTCGCCATAGCTGCGCGACAGCGGCTGGCCGTGTTCGTCCCAGTCGAGCTGGGCGTTGTGGGCATCGGACATGGTGGAGTTCCGGGTAAAACAGGCGGCGATTCTAACCGCTGCGCACGCGCTTTACCCGGCGCAGGTCAATCCGTGGCGAGCCGCTGCCAGGCAAAGTCGCGGCCGATCCATTACGCTTTAATGATCATTCCAGGGAGGTTTTCTGCATGTTCGAATCCGCCGAAATCGGTCGCAGTCTCGACAAGGCCACCTTCGAGGCCGAAGAGCCGGCGCTGCGCGAGGCGCTGTTGGAGGCGCAATACGAGCTCAGGCAGCAGGCGCGCTTTCCGGTGATCGTGCTGATCAACGGCATCGAAGGCGCCGGCAAGGGCGAGACGGTCAAGCTGCTCAACGAGTGGATGGACCCGCGGCTGATTCAGGTCAGCACCTTCGATGTGCAGACCGACGAGGAGCTGGCGCGGCCACCGGCCTGGCGCTACTGGCGCCAGCTGCCGCCGAAGGGACGCATCGGCGTGTTCTTCGGCAACTGGTACAGCCAGATGTTGCAGGGGCGCGTGCACGGCCGTTTCAAGGACGCCGTGCTGGACCAGGCCATCGACGGCGCCGAGCGCCTGGAGCGCATGCTCTGCGACGAGGGCGCGCTGATCTTCAAGTTCTGGTTCCACCTGTCCAAGAAGCACATGAAGGCGCGCCTCGAAGCGCTCAAGGACGATCCGCTGCACAGCTGGCGCATCAGCCCGCTGGACTGGCAGCAGTCGAAGACCTACGACAAGTTCGTCCACTACGGCGAGCGCGTGCTGCGCCGCACCAGCCGCGACTATGCGCCCTGGTACGTGGTCGAGGGCGTCGATCACTACTACCGCAGCCTCACCGTCGGCCGCATCCTGCTCGAAGGCCTGCAGGCGGCGCTGGCCGAGAGCAAGCAGCGCGTGCAGCTGCAGCCCCACGCCGCGCCGCTGGTGTCGAGCCTGGACAACCGCGGCCTGCTCGACAGCCTGGACATGACCCAGGTCCTGGGCAAGGAGGATTACAAGGAACAGCTGGCGATGGAGCAGGCGCGCCTGTCCGGCCTGATGCGCGACAAGCGCATGCGCAAACACGCGCTGCTTGCGGTGTTCGAAGGCAACGACGCGGCCGGCAAGGGCGGGGCCATTCGCCGTGTCACCGGTGCGCTGGACCCGCGCCAGTACCGCATCGTGCCGGTGGCGGCGCCGACCGAGGAAGAGCGCGCGCAACCTTATCTGTGGCGCTTCTGGCGACACATTCCGGCGCGCGGCAAGTTCACCATCTTCGACCGCAGCTGGTACGGCCGCGTGCTGGTGGAGCGGGTCGAGGGCTTCTGCAGCGAGGCTGACTGGCTACGTGCCTACGGCGAAATCAACGACTTCGAGGAGCAACTGACCAACGCCGGGGTGATCCTGGTGAAGTTCTGGCTGGCCATCGATCAGCAGACGCAACTGGAGCGCTTCCAGGAGCGGGAAAAGATCCCCTTCAAGCGCTTCAAGATCACCGAGGAAGACTGGCGCAACCGCGACAAGTGGAACGATTACGCCGATGCGGTGGGCGATATGGTCGATCGCACCAGCACCGAAATCGCGCCCTGGACGCTGGTGGAGGCCAACGACAAGCGCTTCGCCCGGGTCAAGGTGCTGCGCACCATCAACCAGGCCATCGAGGCGGCGTTCGCCAAGGATTGAGGCCGGCGCGGTAGGTAGGAGCCAGCTTGCTGGCGATGCGCCGTGCAATGCATCGCCAGCCCGGATTGCATCCGGGCTACGCCCTGCATCGACCCGTATACGCCAGATCAATGATGGTCGCGCCCAGGCATGGGCTGGATTTATCTTCCCGCCATTCGCCATCCAATAACAACGAGGTGCGTCATGCGTGAAGTGGTGATCGTCGACAGCGTGCGGACTGGCCTGGCCAAGTCCTTCCGCGGCAAGTTCAATATGACCCGGCCGGACGACATGGCCGCCCACTGCGTCGATGCGCTGCTGGTGCGCAATGGCATCGATCCGGCGCTGGTGGACGACTGCATCGTCGGCGCCGGCTCCAACGAGGGCGCGCAGGGCATGAACATCGGCCGCAACGTCGCCGTGCTGTCGCGCCTGGGCAATCCGGTGGCGGGCATGACGCTGAACCGCTTCTGCTCCTCGGGCCTGCAGGCCATCGCCATCGCCGCCAACCAGGTGGCATCCGGCTGCAGCGACATCATCGTCGCCGGCGGCGTCGAGTCCATCACCATGACCCTGAAAAGCATGAACATGGACAACCTGTTCAACCCGCTGCTGCAGCAGGACAACCCCGGCATCTACTACCCCATGGGCAAGACCGCCGAGATCGTCGCCAACCGCTACGGCATCAGCCGCGAGGCCCAGGACGCCTACGCCCTGCAGAGCCAGCAGCGCACCGCGCGCGCCCAGGCCGAAGGCCTGTTCGCCGACGAGATCGTGCCGATGGCGGTGAAGTACCAGGTGGAAGACAAGGCCACCGGCGAGAAGAAGATTCTCGACGGCGTGGTCGAGGCCGACGACTGCAACCGCCCGGATACCACCCTCGAATCCCTGGCCAAGCTGCAGCCGGCGTTCGACCCGGCCGGTAGCGTCACCGCCGGCAACGCCTCGCAGCTGTCCGACGGCGCCTCCATGACCCTGGTGATGAGCCTGGAAAAGGCGCTGGAGCTGGGCCTCAAACCCAAGGCCTATTTCCGCGGCTTCACCGTGGCCGGTTGCGAGCCGGACGAAATGGGCATCGGCCCGGTGTTCTCGGTGCCCAGGCTGCTCAAGGCCAAGGGCCTGTCGGTCGACGATATCGACCTGTGGGAGCTCAACGAGGCCTTCGCCTCGCAGTGCCTGTACTGCCGCGACAAGCTCGAGATCGACAACGAGAAATACAACGTCAACGGCGGCTCCATCTCCATCGGCCACCCGTTCGGCATGACCGGCTCGCGCCAGGTCGGCCATCTGGTGCGCGAACTGCAGCGCCGCGAGCTGCGCTACGGCATCGTCACCATGTGCGTCGGCGGCGGCATGGGCGCCACCGGCTTGTTCGAGGCCTATCGCGGCTAAACGACGTAGGGTGCGCCGCGCACCACCGGCCACACGCATCGCGTGAACGAACCGCGGTGCGCACGGCGCACCCAACGGGACGACGGCCAGCAATGCCCTGTCTATAATCGGCGCCTGCTCAGACGGAGCCTGCGCCGATGCCCTTTGCCGAAAACCTCATCGCCTTCACCCTGGCGGCCACCTTGCTGACCCTTACTCCGGGCATCGACACCGCGCTGGTGCTGCGCACCGCGGCGGTCGAAGGCCGGCGACAGGCGTTTCGCGCGGCGCTGGGCATCAATGCCGGCTGCCTGATCTGGGGCGCTGCCGTGGCCTTCGGCCTGGGCGCGCTGCTGGCGGTGTCCGAGTTCGGCTACAACCTGCTCAAGTACTGCGGCGCGGCTTATCTGGCCTGGCTCGGTCTGAACATGCTGCTGCGCCCGCGCACCTCCCTGGCGCCGGCGCAGGCCGGCGGCCAGCCCGGCGCCAACTGGTTCCTGCGCGGCCTGCTGGGCAACGTGCTCAACCCCAAGGTGGGGATTTTCTACCTGTCCTTTCTGCCGCAGTTCATCCCGCAGGGGCAGCCGCTGATCCCCTGGACCTTCGGCCTGGTGGGCATCCATGTGGCGCTCAGCCTGGTCTGGGCGGCGCTGCTGATCGGTGCCACCCAGCCGCTCGGTCGCTGGTTGCGGCGCGAGGCGGTGATCAGGTGGATGGATCGCAGCACGGGGCTGATCTTCCTGCTGTTCGCCGCGCGCCTGGCATTGAGCAGGCGCTGAGGCGTTATCCTGTGCCCTTGCGGCAACGAAACGGGCGGTGACGATGGATCGGTTTCAGGAAATGAAGGTGCTGCTGGCCGTGACCGAGGCCGAGAGCTTCGCCGGCGGCGCCAAGCTGCTGGGCATCTCGCCGCCCAGCGTGACCCGCGCCGTCGCGGCGCTGGAGGCGCGCCTCGGCACGCTGCTGCTGGCGCGCAATACCCGTAGCCTGCGCCTGACCGAAGCCGGCCAGCGTTATGTCGAGGACTGCCGGCGCATTCTGCTGGAGCTGGAGGAAGCCGAGGAGCTGGCTGCCGGTGGCAGCGTGCGCCCGCGTGGCCGGCTCACCGTGACCGCGCCGGTGATGTTCGGCGAGCTGTTCCTGATTCCGCGCATCACCCAGTACCTCGACAGCTACCCGGACGTGGAGATCAATGCGCTGCTGGTCGACCGCGTGGTGAACATGATGGAGGAGGGCATCGACGTTGCCGTGCGCATCGGTTCGCTGCCCGAAGGTGATCACCAGGCGTTGCAGGTCGGGCAGATTCGCCCGGTGGTCTGCGCCGCGCCGGCCTTCCTCGACCGCGTCGGGCGGCCGCAGCATCCGCATGAGGTGCGCGATGCGCCCATCGTCATGTCCAGCGCCAGCGGTCTGCTCAGCCATTGGCAGTTCGTCGGCGCCGACGGCGTGTTCGGCTTCACCCCTATGCCGCGCTTGACCGTCAGCTCCAACCAGGCGGCAATCGGCGCCGCGCGCCTGGGCTGGGGCTATACCCGCGTGCTGTCCTACCAGGTGGCTGCCGCAGTGGCGCGCGGCGAGCTCGAGCTGGTGCTCGAGGCGTTCGAACCGCCGGCCTTGCCGGTGCATATCATTCATCAGGGCGGTCGCCAGGTTTCGGCCAAGGTGCGTACCTTCGTCGATCACTGCGCCGCGAGCTTTCGTGCCGACCCGGCGCTGCGCGCGGCTGGCGCACCGTCCGCGCCATGAGCCAGCACCGCGAAATGCAGGTGTTCCTCGCCGTGGCACAGGCGCGCAGCCTGGCGGCGGCTGCCAGGACGCTGCAGCTGTCGCAGGCCACGGTGATGCGCACCGTCGCCAGCCTGGAGCAGCGTCTGGACTGCACCCTGCTGCTGCGCGGGCCTCGCGGCGTGAGCCTGAGCCCGGCTGGGGCGCGTTTCGCCGACAGCTGTCAGCGCATCCTGCAACGGCTGGAAGAGGCCGAGCAGTCGGTGACGGGGCTGCATGCCAGCCCGGCCGGGCAGTTGACCCTGGCCCTGCCGCTGTTGATGACGCATCAGGTGCTGGCGCCCATCGCCGTCGACTACCTGGCAGCCTTTCCCGAGGTGAGCCTGGCTGCGCTGGCGCGCGAGGAGCTGCCGAGGCTGCTGGAGGAGGGCATCGACCTGGCGCTGGTGGTCGGTTACCTGCCCAGTTCGTCCGGTTTCGCCGTACCGCTGGGGCAGGTGCGCCCGCTGATCTGTGCGGCACCGGCCTATCTGCAGCGCTGGGGCCGACCAGCCAGCCCGGACGACTTGGCCGCGCACCGCACCATCGCCACCTCCTCGACCGGCCATGCCGGGGAATGGCGCTTTGCCGACAGGGTGGTGAAGCTTGCGCCACAGCTGACCTGCAGCACGCCGCAGGCGTCCATTCGCGCGGCGCTCGCCGGCTTCGGGCTGACCCGCTGCCTGAGTTACGAAGCCCATCATGAGTTGCAGGCGGGGCAATTGCTGGCCGTGCTCGAGGATTTCGCCGCGCCGGCCTTGCCGGTGCAGCTGTATTACCGCGAAGGGCGCCGGGCGGCCGCGCGGGTACGCAGCTTCCTCGACTTTGCCGTGCCGCGGCTGCGCGCCCACCCGGCCTTTCAGGTCTGAGGTCATTGCAGAAAGTGAAATAGTGGATTGCCTTGGGTGGGGATTCTTCTCCAGGTTGGATGGGGCGAACATGGCCCCATCGTCGCGAAGCCAGTCATCTCGCGGAGACCAACCCCACTCTCAAGGAGTCATCGCCATGTCCCGTCCCGCCATCAAGCTGTACAACTTTCCTCGCTCCGGCCATGCCCACCGCGCCGAGCTGATGCTGTCGCTGCTGCAGCTGCCCACCGAGCTGATCTTCGTCGATCTGGCCAAGGGCGCGCACAAGACGCCTGAGTTCCTCGCCCTCAACCCCTTCGGCCAGGTGCCGGTGATCGATGACGGCGGCACTGTCGTCGCCGACTCCAACGCCATCCTCGTCTACCTGGCCAAGCGCTACGGCAATGACGACTGGCTGCCGCAGGAGCCGGCCGCTGCCGCCCGTGTGCAGCGCTGGTTGTCCGTGGCGGCCGGTCCGGTGGCCTTCGGCCCTGCCGCCGCGCGCCTGGTTACCGTATTCGGCTACTCGTTCAACACCGAAGAAGTGATCAACCGCGCCCATGCGCTGTTCACCGTGATGGAGGGCGAGCTGAGCGACACCCCGTTCCTGACTGGCGACAAGCCGAGCATCGCCGACGTCGCCAACTACTCGTACATCGCCCATGCGCCGGAGGGCAACGTGTCGCTGGAGCCCTATCCGAACATCCGCGCCTGGCTGGCTCGCATCGAGGCGCTGCCGGGTTTCGTGCCGATGCCGCGTACCGCCGCCGGTCTGCAAGCGTGAGTCGCTGACCGCCGCCGGGATCGCCCGGTGGCCGCTTTCATGGAGGGCAGAACATGCAACAGCTTCCCAGCCATCGGCACTCGCCCTGGCATGCCGGTGAAAAGCAACTGCAGGAAAAGGTCGGCGTCGCCGAACGCATGGAAGTGCTCGGACAGAAGGTGATCCGCGACTACATGCCGGATCAGCATCGCGACTTCTACCGGCAACTGCCCTTCATGATCGCCGGTGCCGTGGATGCTGCCGGCCAGCCCTGGGCCACCCTGATCGAGGGCGAGGAGGGCTTCGTCACATCGCCCGACCCGCGTCAGTTGTCGTTCGATCTGGCCGCCATGGCGCTCGATCCGCTCGACCCGGCCACCAGTGGACTGCATGCGGGCGATGCCATCGGCCTGCTCGGCATCGAGCTGCACACGCGGCGGCGCAATCGCATCAACGGACATATCCGCCAGGCCTCGGCGCAGCGCCTGGACATCGATGTGGAGCATTCCTTCGGCAACTGCCCGCAATACATCCAGCTGCGCCAGTACCGCCGTGTGCACCAGCGTGGCGTCGAGCGCCTGGACGCGACCGAGCTGGATACGCGCAGCGCCGAGATGATCGGCAGCGCCGATACCTTTTTCGTCGCCAGCTACGTCGAGCACGACGATGGCCGCCGTTCGGTGGACGTCTCGCATCGTGGCGGGCGCGCCGGTTTCGTACGGGTGCAGGGCAATCGCCTGACCATTCCCGACTACGCCGGCAACCTGCATTTCAATACCCTGGGCAACCTCAGCGTCAATCCGCGTGCCGGCCTGCTGTTCGTCGACTTCGCCACGGGCGACGTGCTGCAGCTGGCCGGCCGCGCCGAGATCATCCTCGACAGCCCGCTGATCAATGCCTTCGAAGGCGCCGAGCGGCTGTGGACCTTCGACGTCGAGCAGGTGGTGCTGCGCCCGGCGGCGGCTTCGCTGCGCTGGGCCTTCGAAGAATATGCACCGACCAGCCTGATGACCGGCACCTGGGCGGAAACCGACGCGCGCCTGCGCGAGCGTGAGCAGCGCAATCAGTGGCAGCGCTGGCGTGTGCAGAGTGTGCAGCAGGAAAGCAGCGATATCCGCTCCTTCGTGCTGGCGCCGGAAGCGGGCGCCGCACCGGGTTTCGCTGCTGGTCAGCACCTGCCGATTCGCATCAGCACTGTCAGCGGTGAGACCCTGCTGCGCACCTACAGCCTGTCCAGTGCGCCGTCGGATGGTTTCCTGCGTATCAGCGTCAAGGCGCAGGGCGTGGTGTCGCGGCATCTGCACGAACAGGTTCGGGGGGGCGATGTGCTGGAAGTGCGTGCGCCGCTGGGCAGCTTCACCCTGAACAGCGAAAGCCGCCGGCCGCTGGTGCTGATCGGCGCCGGTGTCGGTATCACGCCGCTGCTGTCGATGCTGCGTGAACAGGTAGCGCTGGGGCAGGGCAGGCGCATGCATTTCTTCCAGGGTGCGCGCACGCTGCGTGATCTGCCGTTCCAGGCCGAGCTGCGCGAGCTGATGCAGCGCGCGGGCGGCCTGCTGCAGGTGCACCGCGCGCTCAGTGCGCCGGAGGCGGACGCTGTAGTGGGCCGCGACTACGAGCAGCAGGGGCGTATCGACCTGGCGCAGATCAAGGCGGCGCTGTCGTTCGATGATTACGACTTCTACCTGTGTGGCCCGGCCGCCTTTACCCAGGCGATCTACGATGGCCTGCGCGATCTCAATGTCGCCGATGAGCGCATCCACGCCGAGGCGTTCGGCCCCTCGACGCTCACGCGTCGTACCGATGGCCAGGTGACGACCCTCGTGCAGCCGCCCGCCGCGAGCGAACCGGTGCCGGTGTACTTCAGCGCTTCGAGCAAGGAGGCGCGCTGGACGCCGGACAGCGGCAGCCTGCTGGAGCTGGCGGAAAGCCGTGGCCTGACGCCCGAGTTCAGTTGCCGCGGCGGTTCCTGCGGCACCTGCAAGACGCGCCTGGTCAGCGGCCAGGTGCACTACCCCAATCCGCCGGCCGAGCGGCCGGATGATGGCGGCGTGCTGATCTGCTGCGCGGTGCCGGCAAAAGGCGAAGAAGGCGTGCAACCCCTGGTGCTGGATCTGTGAGAGGGCTGGGCAATGAGCGTTCAACTCTTTATCCACAACGCCTGGCCTGATGCCGAATCGAGCCATGATCGCGTTGTCTGTGATGTTTACCTGCAGGCGGAAGTCGAATCGGGCTATCTGGCGACGCAGCTGCTGCCAGGGCGTGAGGTGCCGGTGGGAGGTTCGGGCGGCGGTGGGCTTTGGCGTTGGCTTGGCAACTGCGCAGGTGAGGTTGGCGCGCTGGCGAGAGCGATGCTTGGGCAGGGGCGCGGCAGGCGCTGTGAAGCTGTTGCCGTTTCGGTCGAAACGGCAACAGCCTCGGCTTATCCTTGCGTTTGTGTCTCTTCCAGCTCCTTGCGGTAAGCGTCGGCTTCGCCCTGGGTCGGGAAGATACCGACCAGCTCGCCATTCTGGATCACGTCCCAAATCACTATGCCCATGGCGCGGGCTTCACGGGAAAGATGTTCGTTGTCACGCTCATGCACGATCACGTTCATGCTTGTCTCCTCGAAATGCGGGTGCGGCGAAAGGTCGCATTTCGTTTATACGCCTCGTTAGCAAGCTAATTAACCGCCGGTTCGGCAAAGGACTGTTGCGCCAATGCAACGAGCGAAACGGCTTGCCGATTGTCAGGGGCGTGACGAGGCGCCTGGCTACTGCAGCGCGCGCCGCGCCATCCGGCGTCGGTACTGGCGAGTGCGCAGGGCGTCGCTCAGCTGCTGGCGCAGCAGCGCCCAGAGCGGCGATACCGCGGGCCGGGTTTGCCGGCCCTGGCTCAGCTTGCGCAGCTGATACTTCACCACCGCCATGTTGGCCAGCGAAGCCAGCACCTTGTTGCCCCAGGTGATCGGCGGCAGTTGCGGGGCGCTGTTCTGGCCGCGCTGCCAGTCGCGCGGCAGGTTCGGCTCGATGGACAGGGCCGTGCCGATGCCGACCATCTCGATGCCGCTGGCCAGCACCTGCTCGGCAACGGGCGCACGGCGAATGCCGCCGGTGACCATCAGCGGCATGCTCGCCACCGCGCGAATCTCGCGGGCGAACTCCAGGAAGTAGGCCTCGCGCGCCAGGGTCCGACCGTCGCGCGCCTGGCCCTGCATGGCTGGCGCCTCGTAGCTGCCACCGGACAGCTCGACCAGATCGACATTCAGCCCGCTCAGCAGGCGCACCACCTGCTGGGCGTCGTCAGCGCTGAAACCGCCGCGCTGGAAATCCGCCGAGTTCAGCTTGACCGCCACGGCGAAGCCAGGCGCCACGGCAGCACGCACCGCCTTGACGATCTCCAGCAGCAGGCGTGCGCGGTTTTCCAGCGAGCCGCCCCACTGGTCGCTGCGCTGGTTGGTCAGCGGCGAGAGGAACTGGCTGAGCAGGTAGCCATGTGCAGCGTGGATCTGCACCCCGCTGAAACCGGCCTGTTCACCCAGGCGAGCGGTCTGGGTGAAGCGTGCGATGACCTCTTCGATCATCGCCGGGGTCATCGCCTGCGGCGTGGCGAAACGCTTGGACAGATTGCCCAGCTCCAGCGCCACCGCCGAGGGCGCCCAGGTCGGCTGGCCCAGGTTGGCCTGCATCTGCCGGCCGGGATGGTTGATCTGCAACCAGAACTGCGCGCCCTGGGCGCGGCCGATACGGGCCCAGCGCTGGAACCGGGCCAGCTGCGCGGCGTCTTCCAGCACCACGCCACCGGGACCGGTCATGGCACGGCTGTCGACCATCACGTTGCCGGAGATCAGCAGGCCGGCACCACCCTCGGCCCAGGCCTGATAGAGGCGCATCAGGTGCTCGGACGGCGCATGTTCGGCATCCGCCATGTTCTCCTCCATCGCCGCCTTGGCGATGCGGTTGGGGATGATCGAGCCATTGGGCAGGGCAAGGGGATCGAACAGGGTCATGGGCGCTTCCTCGACTGAAGATGCGCCGACCTTAACTTTAAAGTTCACTTTAATGTCAACGAGAAATTGGGCTTAAGAGCCGGCTCGCTGGCGATGCGTTGCGCGTTTAAGTAGATCGCCAGCAAGCCGGCTCCTACAGCGGGGCGAGCACTCGCTTATTTCTTCGCGCGTCTGGGCGCCTCGCTCGTCTCGCCCAGGTTCATCTTCGACAACACACGCTTGGCGTTGGCGGCGCAGTCGAGGTCGTCCGGTTTGCTCTCGATCTCGTCGATCAGCGCCAGCAGGTGGCCCTTGCTCTGCGCCAGGCGCTGCTCCAGCGCCTCGATGTCGCGCACCTTGGCATGCAGGGTATCGAGCAGCTTGCCGTGCTGCCATTGCGTCAGGTCCTGCGGCAGCAGCGTGCGCAGTTCGTCCAGGCTGAAACCGGCCTGCTGCGCGGCGGTGATCAGGTTGAGCACCAGCACCGCTTCCTCCGGATAGCTGCGATAACCATTGGCCTGACGCTGCACCAGCCTGAGCAGACCGATGCTCTCGTAGAAACGGATGCGCGAGGCCGCAAGGCCCGTGCGCTGCGCCAGTTCGCCGATCTTCATCACCATGTCGCGCCTTTGCCGGGGAAGGGGTGCAGCTTAACGTCAACCTGCAGCTCCGGCCAACGCAGGCTCGGCTGGCCGTCGGCGGCGACGCTCCGACGACTAGCGGGCAACGCAGCGAGGCGCATGGCAGTGATCTGACCTAAGCTCGGACAAACAAGGTACGCAGCGCGACGCCACAGGGCGTCGACAGAAGCCCGGCGCCTGCACCAGGCAGGCAGACCAGGCCACCGCTGCGGTAGCGGATTGACCGGTACCTGTCCGGCGCGGGGCAGGTACCGGGCAGGGTGGTCGTCGGCCAGGCAGTTTTGCTGGCGACCGACCCGGTTGGGGGCTCGATTGTCAGGCGGACAGGGAAACGGGTCAGCGCCCCGCCAGCCATGCCTCACTGACAGGTTCTTTCACGTCGTCCCGTTATTCGGCAGGAGCCATTTATGCAATCTCGTAGCCCTCGCTTCTCCACCCGTGCGGTGCTCTACGCCAGCTATGCCTGTCTGCTGGCCCTGATGCTGCTGATCGCCGGCGTCTCCCTGTACAACCTGGCGGCAGCCGATCGGGAGTTTTCCGACTACATCAACGGTGTGGAGGCGCGCGCGCGTCTGGCCAGCCAGGTCAGCGAGGCCGTCAAGGACAGGGCGATCGCCCTGCGCAATCTGGCGCTAAACGCCGAGCCGGCAGCGCGAGGGCAGTATCGAGCGTCCATCGCCGCACATGAAAAGAACGTGGTGGACAGCCTCGCCAGGCTGCGCGAGGCGATGCTCACCCACAAGGACGTTTCGGCGACGGGACGCGAGATGCTCGCCCGTATCGAACAGGTCGAGGCGCGTTACAGCCCGGTGGCCGGCACCATCGCCGAGCACCTGTTCAAGGGCGAGGATGCGCAAGCCATGCGCATGGTCAGCGAGCAGTGCACGCCGCTGCTCGAGGAGCTGACGCGAGTGATCAACGAATACCTGGTGCACACCACCGACGTGGCCGACCAGCGCGTCATCGACAACGAGACCCAGTACCACCGCCAGCGCAACGTGCTGGTGATGATCACCGTGCTCACGTTCGCACTGGCTGCCGTGCTGGGGCACCTGATCAGCCGCCATCTGCTCAAGGCCCTGGGCGCCGAGCCGAGCGACCTCAACCGCATCGCCCAGCGCGTCGCCGAAGGCGATCTGCGCACCATGGAAAAGGCCGTGGACATCGCCGAGAACAGTGTGCTCGCCGCACTGCAGCGCATGCAGCAGAACCTGCGCCAGGTCACCCAGGATATCGACAATTCGTCGCGCACCGTGGCGCACTCCAGTCAGGAGCTGAGCGAGTCGAGCCTGCGCAACGCTGCCAGTGTCGCCAACGCCCAGCGGGAGGTGGAGCAGATCGTCACCGCCGTGCACGAGATGGCGGCGACGGTGCAGGACGTGGCGCGCAGTGCGGAGTCCGCCGCGCAGGCCGCCAGCGAAGCGGATGAGGCTGCCCTGCACAGCCAGCGCAAGGCCGGCCATGCGGTGAGCCTGATCGGCGAGCTGGCCGAGGTGATCGACAACTCCAGCGAAGCCATGGGGCGCTTGAAGACCGAGAGCAGCAACATCGGCAGCGTGCTCGACGTCATCAAGTCGGTGGCCGATCAGACCAACCTGCTGGCGCTCAATGCGGCCATCGAAGCGGCGCGGGCCGGCGAGGCCGGGCGTGGGTTCGCCGTGGTGGCGGACGAGGTGCGCAGCCTGGCGCGTCGGACCCAGGAGGCCACGACCGAAATCGAGGGGTTGATCGCCAGCCTGCAGAAGATCGCCGACGAAACCTCGGCCTACATGCAGCGCTGTCAGAGTTCCAGTGCCCAGTCGGTATCCGGCGTGTCCGAGGCCGGGGAGGCGGTGGCGCGCATCGTCGCCATGATCGAGCGCATCAACGGCATGAACCAGCAGATCGCCACCGCTTCGGAGCAACAGAGCGCAGTGGCCGAGCAGATCAGCCGGGGCATCGTCTCGGTGCGCGACAGCACCGAGCAATCCGCTTGCGCCTTTCAGAGCGCGCAGCAGGAAAGCGAAAGCCTGGCGCGCACCAGCGAGGCGCTACGGGAGAATATCTCGCGCTTTCGTCTGTAACGGCGGCCGGTCCGTTCCACCCGCAGTGAGCGCGGCCCGTAGGGTGCGCAGCGCGCACCGGGGCGACGCGCACTGCCGCCTGGAAGATCGGCGTGCATGGCGCACCCTGCGGTCGGCTCGTGTAGGGTGCGCCGCGCGCACCAGAGCGATGTGCATCGCCGCCCTGAGATCCGATGCGCATGGCGCACCCTACGAGGGCGGCTTGGCGCCGAGCCTGTCCCACATGGCGCGTGTCAGGCGCTGGCGGTTGCTGTAGCCCTGCCAGGGATCCTGTTTCAGCCCATCCAGACGCTGCTGCAGATTGCCGACCGTCCATTGCTGGGCGCTGCGCAGGCCATCCAGCTCGTCGCGGCTGATCGGCACCGACACCGGCAGCCCTGGCCGCGCACGGACCGAATAGGCGGCCACGGTGCTGGCGCCGCGGCTGTTGCGCAGGTAGTCGATGAAGATCTTGCCGACCCGGTTCTTCGGCCCGGAGGTGGCGGTGAAGCGCTCCGGCAACTGGCTGGTCATGAACTGGGCGATGGCCTTAGCGAAGGCCTTGACCTCGTCCCAACCGGCGCGTCGGGCCAGCGGCACGATGATATGGATGCCCTTGCCGCCGCTGGTCTTGAGAAAGGCCTGCAGGCCCAGTTCGTCGAGCACCGTCAGGGTCAGGCGGGTGGCCTCGAGCATGCTGCGCCAGGGCAGCGCGGGGTCCGGGTCGAGGTCGAGCACGAACAGATCCGGCGTCTCGATGCGGTCGCTGGTGGCGCCCCAGGTGTGCAGTTCGATGCAGCCCATCTGCGCCGCGCCCACCAGCGCGGCGACGCTGTCGATCTCCATCAGCCGGGCATGGCCGGGGTCGAGCTCGGGGTCGAGGTGCTTGATGTTGGGAATGGCCAGGCGCTCGGCATGCTTCTGGAAGAACTGCTCGCCGCCGATGCCCTCCGGTGCGCGCAGCAGCGATACCGGGCGATTGTTCAGGTACGGCAGCAGCCAGTCGGCGATGCTTTCGTAGAACTGCGCCAGCTGCAGTTTGCTGGTGCCACTGTCGGGGTCGATCACCCGCTGCGCATTGCTGATCGCCACGCCGGCGACCACCGGCTTGCCGCCTGCCTTGGCAGCCGGCTTGCGCGGTGGCGACGATTGCGGCGCACCGGGCCGCTCGCGGACGATCTGCGCCGCTGGCTTGTCGCTGCGCAGGGCGACGAAGCTGGCCTGGCGCACGATGCCCTCGCGCGTCCATTCGGCGAACTCCACCTCGCCGATCAGCTGCGGCTCGACCCAGCTGACGCCGCGGGCCTGCGCCGCGGTCAGCTTGTGCGCCAGCGGCGAATCCTCGCGCGCCAGCTCTTGCAGACGCTGATGCAGCGCCTTCAGCGCCGCTTCGCCGAACCCCGTACCGACGCGTCCGGCGTAGCGCAGGCCGTCGTCCTCGTTGACTGCCAGCAGCAGTGCCCCGAAACCGCTGCGGCTGCCTTGCGGCTGGGTATGGCCAACGATGACGAACTCCTGGCGCAGGCGGCACTTGAGCTTGATCCAGTCGGCACTGCGGCGCGACACGTAGAGGCTGCCGGCGCGCTTGCCGATCACCCCCTCCAGGGACATGGCGCAGGCGCTTTCCACGATGTCGCGGTGGTGCGCGGTGAATGCGGCAGAGAAGCGCAGCGGGCCGTTGCGCGTGTTGCCCAGCAGCAACTTGAGCTGTGCCCGTCGCTGCTCCAGCGGGGTCTGGCGCAGGTCCTCGCCGTTGATGAACGGTGCATCGAACAGGTAGTAGACGAGGTCGTGGCTGCGGCCGATATCGAAGGCGTTCTGCAGTTGCTGGAAGTCGGGCAGGCCCTGTTCGTTGAGCGCTACCACCTCGCCGTCCAGCCAGCTGTCGTGCAGGCCCAGCTTGGCCAGGGCCTTGGCCTGCAGCGGCAGACGCTGCGTCCAGTCGTGGCCGTTGCGGGTGAACAGGCGCACCTCGCCGTCGCGGATGCGGGCGAGAATGCGGTAGCCGTCGAACTTCACCTCGTACAGCCATTCGCCCTCAGGTGGGCGGTCGGACAGGGTTGCCAGCTGTGGCGCCAGGCTCTCGGGAAAGGCGGCGGCCGGCTTCGGCGCCTTGGCCTTGCTCGGCGTCTTGCCCTTGGTCTTGCCGCTCGGCCCCCCCACCAGCGCGCCGCTGATCACGCTCTGCGGCTGCGCCTCGACGATGTCGTACTCGTCGCTGGGGCGGGCGATGTCGTCGCGCTCCTTGATCAGCAGCCACTGCTCCTTGTCGCCGCTGCCGCGCAGGCGGGTACGCACCAGGGTCCAGTCGCCGGACAGTTTCTCGCCGACCAGGCTGAACTTGAGCTTGCCCGCCGCATAGGCAGCGGCCGGATCGCCCTGGGGTTGCCAGATGCCCTGGTCCCATACGATGACGTCGCCGGCGCCGTAGTTGCCCTCGGCAATGCTGCCCTTGAAGCTGGCGTACTCCAGCGGGTGATCCTCGACGTGCACGGCCAGGCGCTTGTCGCGCGGGTCCAGGCTCGGCCCCTTGGGCACCGCCCAGCTCTTCAGGGTGCCATCCAGCTCCAGGCGGAAGTCGTAATGCAGGCGCCTGGCGTCGTGCTTCTGCACCACGAAACGCAGCGCGCCGGCCTTGCTGCGCCGCTTGCCGGTGCGCTCGGCCGGCTCGCTGGTGCGTTCGAAATTGCGTTTGCGGCTGTATTCGCTCTGCGCCTTGGCCATGCTTGTGCTCCTGGCTTACTTGCGCGCCGTCTTGGCCGGCTTGCGCGTGCTGGAACCCTTGCTCGCCGAGGGTTTCGGCTTGCCGCCGAGGCTGCGCTTGAGCAGTTCGGTCAGGTCGACGACATCGGCGCTGCGGCGCTGCTCTTCGCCCTCGGCTCGTTCGACGTTCTCGATATTGCCGGCCTTGGCCTTGCGCGCCACCAGATCGAGGATGCGTTCCTGGAAGCTGTCCTGATAGTCCTCGGGGCGCCAGTCATCGCTCATGTCCTTGATCAGGCGCTTGGTCATGTCCAGCTCGCTCTTGGCCAGCTTGGGCTGGGTCACCGCCGACCCCAGCTCCAGCGAATCCAGGCCACGTACCTCGCTGGGCCAGCGCAGCATCACCAGCACCAGCGCCGACTCCACCGGAATCAGCGCCGCCAGATGCTGGCGGGTGTGCAGCACCACATGGGCCAGGGCCACCTTGTCGGTACTGCTCAGTGCCTCGCGCAGCAGCGCATAGACCTTCTCGCCGCGGCGATCGGGGGCCAGGTAATAGGGCGTATCGATGTGCTGCAAGGGGATCTGTTCGCTGTCGACGAAGGCGAAGATGTCGATGGTCTGGGTCGATTCCGGGTGCGCGGCGCGAATCTCCTCCTCGCTGAGCACCACATAGCGGCCCTTCTCGTAGGCCACGCCCTTGACGATGTTCTCCTTGCTGACTTCCTTGCCGGTGACCTTGTTCACCCGCTTGTAGCCCACCGGCTCCATGCTGCGTTTGTCCAGCCAGTCGAAGTCCACCCCCTGGGAGCGGGTGGCCGAGTTCAGCGCGACCGGGATGTGCACCAGGCCGAAGCTGATGGCGCCTTTCCATATGGCTCGGGGCATGCTGTGTGTCGCCTCCTGCCGTTCAGGTTTGCGGTGTGTAGCGGTGGCTGCCGCAGCGGCTGCAGCACTGACACAAAAAGGTTTCCCTGCCCATCAGCATGGTCACGCCGTCTGACCAGCAACACCCGGCGAGCAAGCAACGAATGGTCATGTTGGCCTCCCTCGGCCCTTGTGGCCGACGCTCTCGTTCAATCAGTCGACCGTCGCCAAGTGGCGATGGTTCGACCTCGATGCCGAGCGGTGCCGTGCTCCGCGCGCATGCCGCGGCCTGGAGCAGGGCGCCACGCGGGCGCCCGTCCCAGTTTTGACGCGCGTCTCGGCGTCAGATCGCCTGGCCGCCCGAGATCTCGATACGCTGGGCGTTGACCCAGCGATTCTGCTCGCCGAGCAGGCCGGCGATCATCGGGCCGATATCGTCGGGCACGCCGTTTTATTCAGCCGCGGCATTGTGGCGTAGAACGGTGATCGGGGGCGGAGACCAGCGACGGCAGTGTCGTGCAGAGAGCGGCCGAGCGCTTAACAGCATCTTTCGCCAAGGAGCAGAAGGAACCGAAGTTCAGGACTTCAGTGCCGCCTCGATCTGCGCAATGTCGATCTTGCTCATGGTCATCATCGCCTCGAAGGCGCGCCTAGCTTTTTCCTTGTCGTCGCCAGCGACGGCGGCGCTGAGAATACGCGGCGTGATCTGCCAGGAGATGCCCCATCTGTCCTTGCACCAGCCGCACGCGCTGGCCTGGCCGCCGTTGTCGATGATCGCGTGCCACAGGCGATCCGTCTCGGCCTGATCGTCGGTCGCGACCTGAAACGAAAACGCCTCGTTGTGCTGAAACGCCGGGCCGCCATTGAGCCCCAGGCAGGGAATGCCCATTACCCGGAATTCCACCGTCAGCAGATCACCCTCCTTGCCGGCGGGATAGTCGGCGGGGGCATGGTGCACGGCCAGCACGGCACTGTCGGGGAAGGTCTCGGCGTAGAAGGTCGCAGCCTCCAGCGCGTCGCGTTCGTACCAGAGGCAGATGGTGTTCTTGCTGGTCATCCTGAGTCTCCCATCATGGGTTGAAACTCAGGAGTCTAGACGGCGGTGGGGAACTGGCTTGTCCTTACCTGTTCGTCGTTACGGCTGGGGTTCTGTCATCCAGAACATCGGGAACTGATCGAACGGGTAGTGCTTGCCATCGTAGCGAACAGTGGTGCTGACCTTGCGCAGCACGGGCTCCTGCCGGCCTGCACGAACCTGAGCGGTTACCACCAGATCGGCGTAGCCATGGGCATGCTTGGGCCCAAGGCCCAGCGTCAGGTCGGCCTGCTCCGATTGGAAGTCGCTGTCCATCACACAGGACGTGCCCTTTACCGTCGTCCACGAGTACAGATAGGTGGAAAACACCGGCCTTAGCCGAGGCCCTTGCGGCACCACCAGCGTCAGCAGGTTATTGAAGCCGGCATCCGGACAGCTCGCTCCGCGAGCGACACTGCGCACCACCACGCCGAACGCGCGAACGCCCGGCGCCAGGTGATAGCGCGCGGTATCCAGCCACAGGCTGCTGGCATCGATTTCCAGTGCGGCATCTTCGCCAAGGTAGTCGTCATGGCGCTCGCGCAATTGCCCGCTCTGCGCGTCCACCTTCGCCACCAGCCAGTTGAGATTGCGCTCGCCTGCAGGCGTGGTGTCGCCAGCCTCACGGTAAGCCAGGGTCACCACGGACAGCGTCGGATCATCCGGCCAGGTCTTGCAGGCAGCTGCCACCAATGGTCCGTCGCCGCGCCCGTCAGGGGGCGTCCAGCCTTGCTGTCCCAGTTGGGTTGCCAGTGAGTCCAGCAATGCAGCGTTGCAGGGCTGAGGCTGGCGCGTGTCGGCATGGGCGAGGGAGAGCAGACAGAGCGCCAAGACGGCGACGATGCTACGTAAACGGTCCATGTTGTTGATTCCTTGTTCGGGGCTGAGCGGTAGGGGTAGGGCTGGGGCCTCAGCTTAGTAGTCGAAAGAGCCTTGTCGGGTTGCTGGTTGGCTTGATTATTAGGCCGATGCTATCGGCCTGGGTGAGATGGCCGTCTGTAAAAGGCAGCATCCTACTTGGTCAGCGCCATGTGCAAGGCGTGGCCGAGAGCCTCGAAGGCTCGCGAAATGCGACTGATCCTGCGAAGGTCGGAATGCATGGCAATCCATACGTCTATCTCGAAGCCGAAGCTTTCCGGCAGAACCCGGATCAATTGGTAGTTCTCGGCGATAGTGACCGGGCACAGGCCAAAGCCCAGACCGGCACGGATTGCTGCGAGCTGTGCGAGATGGTTGTCGGTGGCGATTGCAAAGCGCTGGTCTGCTTCGCAAAAACCTAGCTCGACCAGTCGACGCAGATCGGCAGTGCGTCGATCAGGGCCGATCAGCGGAGCCTGCCTCAAGACGGCGAGACTGGCAGGCAGCTCGTAGCGCGCCAGGCACTCGGCGCTGGCATAAAGCCCGACACGTAAGGCACCGGTTCGACGGACGACAACGCCACCTTCGTTGGGGCGCACCAGGCGCACCGCGATGTCCGATTCCTGCCGGGCAAGATCTTCCATCTGATCGTTGATGCTCAGCTGGAGGTTCAGGTCAGGATGGTCATGGTGGAAGTCACGCAACAGCCGTGGCATCACCTCGACCCCCAACAGGTCACTGCTCGTTATTCTGATGGCGCCTCGGGAAACTTCCGTCTCCGAGCTGGCCATGCGATTGAACGCCTGTGCCGCGATATCCATCGACTCCACGTGATGAATGAGTCGGCGTGCAGAGGCGGTAGGCGTCAGGCCGGTTGAAGTACGAGTGAACAGGCTAAGTCCGAGTGAGCCTTCGAGGCTCTCTAGTCGCCGGCGGGCCGTGGATTGGGCTATGCCCAGGAGCCGCGAGGCACCGGACAGGCTTCCCGATCGAAGTACCGCGAGGAACACCCGCTGGCTTTCCCACTCAATTCCGTTCATACATTTTCTACCAGCGGTTGGGCGACTTGCTCTCTTCAGTCCCGCGAGGGAAGGGTTGATCATGCACCCCCTGAACATAGAAAGCGCCATTGTAGGGAGTGACCCGATGGAATTCACAGGCCAGTGCCGATGCGGAAAAGTCCGCATCATTTTGCGTGCCGAAGTTCGACCACCGCTGTATGCCTGCCACTGCCTCAATTGTCAGCAATGGAGTGGCAGTGCATTCGGTTTGCATCTGCTGTGCGCCGCGCAGGCGGTAGAGGTTTCTGGCCCTGTCCGCGAATACCGCTATGAACATCACGGGCACGTCTCGACTCAGTACGCTTGCGAAGTCTGCTTTACCCGGCTGTTTAACGAGACGACCGCTGCCGAGGGCATGCGCATAGTCCGAGCTGGTGTGCTGGAGGGAGCGGTGCAGTGGACCCCGCAAGCTCATATCTGGACCAAGCGCCGGCAGTCCTGGATCACTCTGCCAGCGGGCGTGGCCCAATGGCCGGAGAGCCCGACGCCGGAAGAGTTTGCGACTGCGCTGTTCGAATAAGGGCTGACCCTGCGTTTCTGGCCGGTAGCGGTCATGGGTGACAGGCAGCTAGCGGCCAGAAGCGAACGGCGATCCCCCTAAATAAATCAGTCCCCTTTTTTCCTGCGCTACGACTTCCTGCACCTGCTGGGCAAGCCCGATATGCGCCGCATCGACGTGCGGCCGACCTCGATGAATTGGCGGCGCAGCATGGCGCCCAGTCACTAACGGGCGCTGCATCGAGGGTGAGGCAAGTACGGCTTTCGGCCGGAGAAGAAAAACTATTGCGCGCGGTTGCTACGCGCTATGACTCCGGCCATGGCGGAGCTGAACGCCTCATGTGCGTTATCGAGCAGAACCTGGCGCTGCTCGGGTTGCTGCAGGTAGTCCAGGCAAAGCCAGGCTGTGTTGCGGATCAGCAGATCAACCGCGTTGCGCAGAATCTCCGGTTTTGCCGCTCGAAGCTCGGGTAGCTGCTGCAGGTCTTCGCACATGTCCGTTGCCAAGTCTGCAAGGGATTGGCGCACCACGTCGCGCAGAGGCCCGGCGGGGCCGTGCAGCTCGCGCAGCGACACGGTAAAGATGTCGGCGTTCTGAAGGGCCACGTCAAACAGCCAACCAACCACTGCGCCTGAAAAAGGCGTTCCCGGTCGCACATTGGCCCGCGCCTCGCGCACGCCTTGCCTGATCTGGGCCGCGAAGTCTTCGGCCATCACCTTCATCATCGACTCCATGTCGTCGAAGTGGCGATAGAAGGTGTTGTGGTTCAAGCCGGCCTCGCGGGCGACCTCGCGCAATACCAGGGTGTGTGGGCTGCCCTGCAGCACGGACAGCTTGGCCGCCGCAGACAGTAGAAGCCGTTTGCCTTCGGGCGGAATGGATGGCGATGCCCTGCGCATGAAGTGCTCCGTTGACGTCAAGTATCCAGTTGGCTACCTTGTAGCCAGTTGGATATTAAAACGAACAACAATGAGGCTTGTCCATGAAAGTCCGACGCATATGCGACGCCAATGCTCCTCAAGGATCGCGGCTTGAAATGGTGGCGGGAGCTCCCGATGCGGTAGTTCCGGCGTGGCTGCATGAGCTGGCGCCTATAGCCCCGGGCGAGGGAGGGGCGGTGCTGCCTTTTCAGCCGCGTTCGTTCCGTGACTGCATGTTGTTCGAGCAACACTGGATCCAGGCGTCGCGTGGGTTTGTCAGACGCTTCATGCCAACCACTTTCAGAATCACCCAGCTCTACGAGCACCTGGCCCGATCACCTTTTCCCGCCTTCCGGCCTCCGGCGCTGTGGAAGCGCCAACCGATCTACTACTTCAGTAACCACCTCACGATCATCCCCGGCGACACGTCCGTGCAGTATCCAAGCCACACCCAAGCATTCGACTACGAGCTCGAGCTTGGCATCGTGCTGGCAAAGCCGCTGTTCAACGCCACGCCCGATGAGGCCCTGGATGCCATTGGTGGTTTCGTCGTCCTGAATGACTTTTCCGCACGGGATATTCAACGATCGGAGATGCGGTCCGGCTTCGGCCCGCAGAAGTGCAAGCATTTCCTCTCCTCCATTTCGCAGACCCTGACAACCGCGGATGAGGTGCTTCAGCGGATAGGCTCGCTTACGGCGACCGTGCGCCTGAACGGCGAGCTGGTCTCGGAAACCTCCACCGCGAACATGCGTTATTCGCTGGGAGAGCTGCTGGCGTTCCTGTCCAGCTCCGAGCCGCTTTATCCTGGGGAGCTGATCGGCACCGGCACGCTTCCTGGCGGATGCGGAATCGAGAATGGTCGCCTACTGGAGAGGGGCGACACCTTGCAGTTGTCCATCGAGGGCGTTGGCGAGCTGGAACACAGGATTCTTTGATGCAATCTGCGGGGGCCTGCTCTCTCTCTATAGAGGGAGCACTTCTCGAGGCAGCAGGTTTGAGCGAGGGCACTCGGATGATCTACGACGCATCGCGCTTGAGAGCATCGTTTATGTAATCGCCAATCCTGCTTATGGCGTCTCGTGACTCCGGCATCCAATCGCAAAACAGCTGCCAGACATGCCACATGCCCGGCCACTCTTCGAGCCTGACGCTAACCCTGGCATCGCTCGCCTGTTTGGCGAGATCCACCGAGTCGCTCAGCAGTGCTTCGTCAGATCCGACTTGAATGTAGATTTCCGGAAGCCCGCAAAGGTCTGCGAACCGGGGTGATACCTCCGGATGGTTCAGCGGGGTCTGGTGCGCATAGGCCAGTGCCGCCTGGTGAAGGCGATCGGCTGTCGGAAAGAAGGGATCCTTGTGTCCTAGCCTTGCGAACGACTCGCCGCTGCATGTCAGATCGGTCCAGGGACTTAGCGCCACCAGGGCTCGAGGAAGAGGCTGACCGCTGTTACGGATGCGCAGCGCTGTCGCCAGCGATAGGCCACCCCCAGCCGAGTCTCCAGCGATGACGATACGGTCGGGTTGCAGCCTCAGCTCGCTCTGCATCCATTCGAAAGCAGCGACGGCATCCTCCAGTGCCGCCGGGAACGGATGCTCTGGTGCAAGCCGGTAGTCGAGAAGAAGCACGCGAACCTGGCTCGCCCTGGCGATGTGGCTCGCCAGAGCTCTGTGCGATCTTATGGAGCCTGAAACATATGCACCTCCGTGTAGATACAGCACGGCGGCATCCGCAACAGCTCGTTGCGGGATCAGCCACTGCGCATCACGCCCGCCGACTCTCGTACAACTCTGCGATACCCCGCGCGCGCTCTTGAACAGCCTGACCTGGCGATCCATGAGTGGGCGGCATTGCGAGAAGGGGATGTGGGAGGTTTTACGAACCGAACGCCGGAGAAGCATCTTGAGCAGATGGCTTCGGATACTCAGCATGGCCATGGCCTCGTTTGATAGAAGTAGCGCAACTCGATTGGCGAGCGTGCTGAACCGCAGGCTTTCCTGAGCTACGGGGCAAAAAAGGCCGCTCCCGAAGGAGCGGTAAAGTCTCGGTGATCAACGGGAGTAGGATCGTTGATACCGAGTAGAGGCAACCGATCGCAGCATCGCTGCTCAGCGGACGCCGGCGTTGCGTAGAGCCGTTGGGGTGTATTCGGCGGATGAGACTTTGAAGCCGAATTCGAGAGGATCCCTTTCCTCGTTACGCATGCCCGAAACGATGTATCGACCGTTGATGAGGTCGTACAGCGCCTCCACGCCCAGCATGGGGATCTGTTTGTCGAAGAGGGGGGTCATGAAGCCTTCGCCAACTCGCCACAGGGCGCCGCGTGCGTCGTAATGGTCGAGTAGGACGATCTGCCAGCTGTCCTCGTCGATGTATGCGATGCGTTTGGCGTAGATGTGTCGGGCGTCTGCCTTGAGTGTTCCTTCAACGATCCACACCCGGTGGAGCTCATAGCGGGGCAGGTCAGCGTTGATATGGCCGGGCTTCACGATGTCCGAGTATTTCAACTCGGCCGATTCGAGTTGGTAGTTGTTATAGGGAATATAGAGCTCCTTCTTGCCCAGCAGCTTCCAGTCATAGCGATCCAGCGCCCCGTTGAACATGTCGAGGTTGTCCGAGGTGCGTTGGCCCTCCGAGGCTGGGAAGGGGCCGTCATAGGAAATCTGCGGAGCGCGGCGAACACGGCGCTGGCCCGAGTTGTAGATCCAGGCCTTGCGCGGTTCCTTGACCTGATCGAGGGTCTCGTGGACCAGTACTACGTTACCGGCCAGCCGTGCGGGCGCGGTGATCAGTTCTCGGTAATAGAAGAGTACGTTGCCGGGATCCTCCGGGTTGAAGTCGTTCAACTGGTCCCGATACGCGAACTGCTGCTTGAAATGCACCGGTGTGTAGGTGCCGTTCGCCGTCGGTGTGGCTTGCACGTAACTTCTGCGGGCGCTGCCCCCGCGGTAGCGTGTGAGGTGATTCCACATCACCTCGATGGCGCTCTGGGGAATCGGGAAGGGTATGGCCGTCTCGAAGTCTCTCAGGCCGTCGCCGTTCGATACCAGCGTGGTACTGACCGCATTGCGCGAGGCGGCTTTTTGCACATGCTCGGGGACACTTACGCTGCGGTGCGTAGGAAAGACGCGCATGCGATAGCTCTGGGGATAGCGCATGAACATGGCGCGCTGCCCCTCGCTGAGCCTGTTGGCGTATTGTTCGTGGTTCTCGGCGGTAATGGTGAACAGCGGTTGCTCGTCGGCAAAGGGATCGGCTGGCCTCCCGCTTGCGGAGTCGACACTGGCCGCTGCCTTGTCGAGACCACCGGTCCAGGGGGGGATGCTGCCATCGGCATTACCGGCTTTCTCGGCGCCAATCGGCGTCAGCGTGTCGCCGAGTTTGGCTGCCTCGCTGGCAGATACGGCGGCCTCGGCCGTGCAGTGAATGGCGAGGGAGAGGGAGGTGATCGCAAGGAGGAAAGAATTTATTTTCATTATGAATCACTCTCAGAAGGCAACGCCGAAGCTCAGGGCGACGAAGTCACGATCAATGTTGGTGTTGTAGTCACCGCCGAAGAAGTCGGTGTAGGAAAGGTTGGCGCTGTAGGTGCTGAGCACGCTGGCATCGATGCCAACGCTGATGGCCTTGGCGCCTTCGTTGAAGCCGGGCTCGCTGCCATAGCCCCTGACATCGTGGGACCAGGCGAGGTTGGGGCGCAGATCCACGCCGGGGATCAGGTTGCTGTACTCCCAGATGGCACGGACGCGGTATCCCCAGGATGTGCTGGTGACGAAGCCATCGTCAGTGCAGTTGTTCGGAGTTGCTGCGTTGGTCAGGCCCATGCACAGGCCGTTGTCCGGAGAAAGCTCACCTTGGCCAAATGCCGTCGCACGGCCATACCTGATGTCACGCCGGCTTTCCAGCCCGCCGACATGAACCACGCCGACCTCGCCAACCACCGTCAGTCGATCGGCCCCCATCACCTGATCGAAGAAGTGGCTAGCGGTCATCTGTGCTTGGGTTACTTCCTTGCGCCGATAGCCGGTGATGTCTTCTCCAGCAGCAAATTGCACGCTGCCGCCAGACAACACGGGTGACAGCGGCGGAATGCCGGACGAGGCGAGTACCAGATCCACGGGACTGATCTGTACCGGCATGTTCGGGCGGTAGCTGATCTCGCCGGCCAGGGTTGTACCAGTCGGCAGCATCGTGCTGATGCTCAGGCCATAAAGCTGGATGTCTTCAGGGTATTCAACGAAGTACTTCGTGCTGCCCAGGTCACCGACTGCAGTAGCACCGACGGTGCTGAAGTAGGACATGCGGCTGTGATAGTTGATGAAGTAGGCGGCAAACTCGCTATCCAGTTTGGGAGCGAACCAGCGCAGGGCGGCCCCCCACTGACCTTCATCACGTGCATCGCGATCACCTATCCGAGGAATCGCACTGCCCGATGGGGCGTACAGTCCTGAACACCCGTCGGCCAGTGCATCGGTCGGCGAAAAGAAGGTGCCGCAGTTGTCGATGACGGTCTGATCCCATTCCAGCTGGTAGAAGCCCTCGACAGAGAGTTCCTCGGTCAGGTTCTGCGAGAGGTACAGCATGTTGACGGGAATCAGTCCTTCCTTGATCTCCGAGCCGGGTCTGCGGAAGGCCGATACATCGACCGGGTTGATGGTGTTGATGCCGCCCTGGATGAAGGTGCTTTCGCCCCAGCTGACCACCTGTTTGCCCACACGCGTGGTGCCAGGCAGTTCCCCGATCAGGTAGTTGTGATAGACGAAGGCATCCAGTAGCTGTGCACCCGAGGAGCGTGCCGCTTCCTTGCGGTTGTGCTCGTCGATGTCGCTGAAGAGCCGGCTTTCGTCCTTGAGCTCGAAGTCGTACCAGTACTTGCCCCTGAGGAATACGCCACTTTCGCGATACCTGAGCTCGAGATCGTGGACACCTTTGAACACCTTGGAGAAGGTTTCGCCCTTCTTGAAGTTGCGCCTGCCGTCATCCGACGCCGGGTCGTGCAAAAGATCCGGGTCGGGATTGCGCAGTGCCCAACTGGCGCCGATGGCGAGGTTGGAGTCGAACTGCCCTTCGACCTCGCCTATCTGAAAGATCACGGCTGTCGCAGGGGCGCTGGTGAGCGTGGCTAGGGTAACGGCGGCGGCTAGTTGAGCCAGCCGCCACGGCGGTTGTATGCGAGTCATGGATTTCACACCTCTTGTTATTGTTGTGGCGAAGTCGCGTGTGCCTTTTTGCGGGCACGGCCGGGCCCATTGGCCGCGGAAGATCGACGGCCATTGGGGTTCGGCAGGTGGCTAGATCAGTTGGTTAGCTGGGTAGGTGGTGATTGGACGATGGAGGACCTCCCGGGAGTGCTGTGCCATTCGGTGGGGAAGCTGTAGCGGCCCAGCGCCTGGGCCAGCGCCGCTTGCTGAGTCGCGACGGATATCTGGGCGACCAGGCCGCGTTTGGCGTCCTGAATCACGTCGACGCTGAGTTCGGGGATGCCGAGTGCGCTGGCTTCCTGGTGAATGACCAGGGCGATCTCGCGTTGCTGCAAGGCGGGTTTGAAGATCTTCCCGACCGGCGTGACTGGCAGGGCGTCGAGAATTTCTATGCGTTTGGGAACCGCCGCGCGTTCGGGGATATTGGCGCTGGCGAAAGCCATCAGCTCGGCACTGCTGGTGCTCTGCCCGGCCGCGAGCTGGACGTAGGCAACGGGTACTTCCCCCGCATGGGCGTCCGGGCTGCCGACGGCGGCCACCAGGGCGACGGCGGTATGCGCCTGCAGGGCCTCCTCGATCTGTTTGGGATCGATGTTGTGGCCGCCACGGATGATCAGTTCCTTCTTGCGGCCCGTCAGCCAGAAGTAGCCTTCGGCATCCTGGCGGCCCAGATCACCGGTATTGAGCCAGCGCCGCTGCTCGATCTCGATCCAGACACCCTTGTTATGGCTGCTGTCCAGGTAACCGGCAAAGACGTTCGGGCCATGGATGGCAATGACGCCGACTTCGTCCACTGCCGCATCGCGCAGGTAGATCCCCGCGTCGTCGAGTATCACCGCGCGCATGTCCTGGTAGGCCAGACGCAGGCCGATGGAGCCGACTCGCCGTTCGCCTTCCGGAGGGTTGCTGGAGGAGACGCAGGCGCCTTCGGTCAGCCCATAGCCTTCGAGAATGCGTATCCCGACGCGGCGTTCGAACTCGCGGAACAGTTCGACCGGCATGGGCGCCGCGCCACACAGCGCGTACTGCAGGCTGGAGATGTCGAAGCCGTTTACCGGATGCTGCAGCAACGCCGAATAGACGGTGGGCACACCGGAGAAGGAGGTGATCCGGAAGTGCTGAACGATGGCCCAGAAGTTGGCGATGACCCCCTCGCCACGGTAACCCTGGGGCGTGCCGATGATCACCCGATCACCATGGGTCCAGGGCATGAGCCCGGTCACCAGCTGACCGTTCACATGAAAGAGCGGGAGGCCGCAGAAAATCACCTGGCCGGAAGCTCTCGGCTGAGTGGCGGCATCCATGGACCAGGCGTTGAATACCTCCGAGCCATGGGTGCGGATGGCGATCTTGGGCAGGCCGGTGGTACCTCCCGTACAGAAGTAGGACGAATGCTCATCCGATCGAATCTGCCTGCCGCTTTTGAGGCGGTCTTGGGGCTGCCGCTGCATCAGGGCGCGCAGGTTGTGAATGCGCCGTCCCCGGTGACGGGATTTTTCCCGTGCAGCCATCCAGCGCAGGGCGAGTGCGGACAGCGCGCCTACGTAGGGCGTCATGTCCACCCACACGATGTCCTGCACGCACGGCAGGCGCTCCAGCTCGCTGGAGAGCTTGTCCCACAAGTCCACGCCCGGAGTGGGGGCCAACGTCACCACGACCTTGGCGCCGGCCGCGCGCAGCAGGTCACCGATCTGTGCGGCTTCCAGCATCGGGTTGACCGCCATGACGATGCCGGCGGCTTCACCTCCCCAGATGGTGAAGTGGGTTTCCGGCAGGTTCGGCAGCAGGAAGGCGATCACATCCTTGGGGCCGATCCCCAGGTCATGGAACGCATTGGCCGCCCGGGTGATATCGGCGAACAGCTCGGCGTAGCTCCAGTCATGAGTGTTCTGATAGTCCGTGCTCTGCAGGAAGAAGCTCAGGGCCGGCGCGTCGGCATAGGCTGCGGCGCAGCGCTGCAAGGCTTCGTAGGTGCTCGCGGCCAGGCCCCGCTGCGCCAGGGGTAGGCTTTCGAGGACGTGAATATCGTGCAGGGAGCGAACGGCCATCAGGCTTGCTCCACCACGACATTGCGTTGTACGCCGAGGTCGATGGCGCCATCGGCGCTGCGGATGGACGCCTCCACCACATCGCCTGCCTTCAGGTAGTGGCTGCTGCGGTCCTCCTGGGCTTTCATGAACACCTTCCATTTCACCGACTCCGGCAGCAGCGCGCCGATGCGCTGCTTGGCGGGCGACGGGATGGTCAGGGCGCAGCCTGCCGGTGTGCCGGTGGCGATCAGGTCTCCGGCGGCAAGGTCATGCACGCCGGAGAGCTCGGTGAGGGTCTCCGCGGGGCCGTGCACCAGGTTGGCGGTATTGTCGTTCTGGCGTGTCTGCTGGTTGACGGTCAGGTGCAGCTGCAGGCGCTTGATATAGCCCATGTCCTTGGCTTCCAGCAGGCACAGATAGGGCCCGACCGGGCCGAAGGTGCGGAAGCTCTTGCCCTTGTAGAACTGCATTTGCGGAATCTGGATATCCCGCGCCGAGTAGTCGTTGACGATCACCAGCCCGGCCACGAACTCGTGCAGGTTGGCCTCCGTGACCTGCACCTGGCCCGTGATCTCCTGCTTGAGCACCAGGCCGAGCTCGATCTCGTAATCCAGGAAGCGCACCACGCGGGGCTTGATCAGCGGGCTGTTCGCCGGGACGATGCAGCTGGAGGCCTTGGTGAAGATCATGTTGAAGTTCTTCGCGTCGGGGTCCATCCCCGACTCGATCATGTGCTGCCGGTAGTTGGCGCCTTGACACACGAACTGCTGGTTCTGCGTCACCGGCGACAGCAGGGTAACGGCGTCGAGACTCAGCTCATCACCGTGCAGCTCGGCCAGCTCGGCGATATGGGTCTCCCTTATCAGCGCGCCGGTGGTGGCGAACTCACCGGGGATGACCGATATGCGGTCCTGGCGGATGACGCCCCACTGGATTTTGTTCTGGTGTTCAAAGCGGACTACATGAACGGGCATGACGATGGCTCCCGAAGAGGAGGGTGGTGGCACGGAGGCTGAGAGTTGTTGTTCTGTAAAACTGTTCGTCGAAGTCGGCAGCAAGGCTCCGCCTGCCAGGGTCAACCCGGCCTTGAGCGCTGAGCGGCGACTCCAGATCCTCATGGCGCGGGCTAGCCGAAGAGCCGCGCCAGCGTCACCAGCTTTCGCCAGGTCAGGTCTGGGCTGCGCCGCAGGTTGCGCAGCAGCAGGCGCAGATTGGTGAAGTTGAGCGCCGGCTTGGTGAAGCTCTTCGGCATGCGCTGCCCCCACTGGGCCATGGCTTCCGGGCTGACACGATGCAGCCCGGTCGGCTGCTCGCTGGTGAACAGATCACCGTCGCAGTAGTGCTCATGCTTGTCGCCCCAGGGATCCTGCCAGTAATCGAATATCTGGCTGCCGAGAATGTGCCGGCCAATGCCCCAGGCATGTTTCCAGCCACGCTCCTGCAGAATGCGCTGGCCGACGCCCACTGCATCGGCATCCACCACTTCGTAGGCGCTGTGGCTGTAGGTCGCCATGAATCCTTGGGCCATGGCCAGCGTGTGGTGGTCGGCGGGCTCATTGCCCAGATCCAGGCGCATGAAGGCGACGGCGGGCGAGCCGTCCGGCAGTACCTGGACATCGCTGGGGATCAGGCCGAAGTGTCTGGTGTACCAGGCGCAAGTAGCCTGGAAATCGGCAACTTCAAGTACCACATGGCCCAGCCGGATCACCTCAGGCGGAGCAATGGGCGGGCGTTGCGTGCCGTTGATACGGGCGTGAGTGTCGACCTGGTTGAGCGGCAGCGCGGGCCGATGTGGAATGACTTCGGCGGGGGCCTGACCGAACACGACCTCCACGACGAACCCGGAGGGGTCGGTCAGACAGACCTTTTCGCCGCCACCCGGGGCCCGCGCGGGCTGGATGGGAGAGGCGCCTGGCAGGCGCGAGATGGTTTCCAGGTCCTCCCGGGAGGCGAGGGCAAGGCCCAGGCCAACGAAGCGTGTTTTCTCGGCACGACGGACCCGGTAGCAATAGGCGGCACTGCCAGTGCCACGCATATAAAGATCGTCGTCATCGCGGCGGGCCACGCGCAGGCCGAAGTCGACGAGAAAGCGCTCAGCCAGACGCAGGTCCGGTCGCTCGAAGATCAGATGGGTAAGCGCCGTGGCCTTCACCGTGGGCTGGGGATGCCTGGCGGGCTGGGGCGTCATCAGCCGGGGCTGCATGCTGGGTATTGTCATTGTTGTTCTCCGCACTTTTTTCAGGCAAGGCTTCGCCATCGACCCCGAATGGCGGGGTCGCTGGAAACCGGATTAACAGTCAGTCCACAGCGGGTAGGGGTGGTAAATCGAGCCTCGCCAACCGCAGCGCCTCCTCAGCGGGAATTCCTAGAGCGCGAAGCAGCAGTTCAACGGCTTCGGTCCCCGCGTCGCGCCAGGTCTTTATTCCTTCGCGAACCATGAAAATCGCCCCAAGGGTGGCGCCGGCAATCAGCGAGATCACACTGGCCAGCGTCTCCTGGCGAATCTGGTAGCGACCCGTCTGCAGCCCCTGGAGCAGGTCGATGGTGACCTGGCTGTAGAGCATTTCCCGCATCGAGGCGTTGCTCAGCGCAAAGCGGTTGAGGAACGCTCCCCAGTGGGGCTCGTCGTGGGCTCGGCGGATGAACAGGCGCACGCCCTTGGAGAGACGCTCGGCTGGGTCCTCGACATCGGTAAAGCTGAGCGCGATGCGCTGATGCATTTCACTGCTCAATTGGCTGGCCACCTGCTCGAACAGCTGCTCCATCGTCTCCACATTGTTGTAGATGGTGCCGCGCGCGACTCCTGCCTCCTCGGCGAGATCGCTGATGTTCAGCTGCATGACCCCCTTCTCGGCAAAGAGACGCAGGGCTGCCTGATGTATACGGCGCTGAGCTTGATTGAGACGGGTCAACGGAATGCCTCCAGATTCACTATGAATGAATTGAACATGAATGTTCAATTTTGGTCAATAAAATTTATTTTTATCGATTGTTGAGCATTTTTGAGGGGCGAGTATGCGCCGGCCTGTGAAGATGCGAGTGCAAGGCGGGCAGCGCGGCGGGAGAGCCGCAGGGAGAAGAGTTGGTAGTCGGGTGGAGTTGTTTCTGAGGCTATCCAGCGATGCCCCGGCACGGCCTGCTTCGAATGGCTAGCGGTACCAAGTCTTCAGCTGAAGGCTGACAGATGACGCAAACGGGAGCTGTGCTCGGCCGCAAGACTCAGCCCGGCAGTGGCTGCTGGGCAAGCTTGCGCGCGCGGGCCGGGGTGGCGCCGAGAGCCTTGAGCACCATCTCGGCGACCTGGCTGTCGTGATCCTGGATGCCGCGTCCTTCGACGACGGCGCGCATTCCGCCAACCACGCAGGACACCACCAGATCGCGAGCAATATTTTCGTCGGGGTAGGAAAAGACGCCTTCCTCCGCGCCTGCACGCAGGTCGACCAGTACGTAGTTGGCGATTTTCGAGCGAATCGCCTGATTGAAATGCACTACGCGGATGACCGCACTGGCCCAGGTCGGATCTGCAACGGCACGGCGAATGAACATGCGCACACCAATCGCCAGGCGAAGGGCGCCGCTGTTCACGCCGATGCTGAGAGCCGAAATGGTCTCGGAGAATTTGTCTGCCAGCGCGATGCCGACCGCTTCGATGACCTCGTCGCGGGTGCGGAAATAGTTGTAGATGGTGCCGCTGGCCACCTCCGCCTCGCTGGCCACTTCCAGCAAGGCGACCTCGCCCACTTCCTTGCGCGCCAGCAGGCGCAGCGCGGCTGCGATCAGGCTCTGACGTGTACGTTCGCGCTTTTTATGGCCACGGGTCAGAGGGGCTTCGGGTTGGGCTGTGTTGCTCATTGGGCCACTCGTTTGGGGAGTAGGCCCGATGATAGTGGAAGCGTCCGCATTGTGGCAGGGCCACTCAATAGCCGAGCAGCGCCAGGCTTTCCCGGATCAACTTGCCGGCCTGGGTATGCGGGCCTTCATGCATGACGATGCGGTCGGGACGCACCACGGCGAGCGAGCCAACGGGTGCCTTGCCGAGCAGGGCGTAGTTGAGGTCCTCGATAAAGGGGGTAGTGGCACGGCTCTTCTGTCCCTGCAGCCCGACGTGCAGGTAACGGCCGCCGCATCCCTCCCAGCAGTGGCGAATTTCTTCGTCCAGTTGGGTGCAAGGGTCGATGCCGAAGCCGACCAGGGTCAGGTTGTCGCCGAGGCTGTCGTCGCTGAGACCGATGCTGCCATTCTGCGTACGTACCAGCCCTTGCGGGAACAGCCCGCCACGCCGCAGCCGGCGACCACGGACCACCGGCATGAACAGGCCGCGCTTGAAGTTGTTCTTTGGTTTGATCTCCAACTCTTCGAGAAATGATCGCAAGTAGGGGACCAGTCGCAACGATCGCATCAGCCCGTGTCCCAAAAAGGCCATGGGGGCGTTCTTGGGCATCACCATGCTCCCCATCAGTTTCGCCAGCGCGATCATTTCGCGGGCATGAGGACGGCGCTCCTGGTCATAGCTGTCGAGAATCTTCGAGTTGGCGCGACCATTCACGACCCAGGCGAGTTTCCAGGCCAGGTTGGCGGCATCGCGCAGGCCAGCCACCAGCCCCTGGCCGACGAACGGCGGGGTGATGTGCGCCGCATCGCCGATGAGGAATACCCGGCCACTCTGGAAGCGCTCGCAGCAACGCGCGTGGAATCGATAGACCGCCTTGCGCTCGATCTTCAGCTGGTCCGCGGTGATCCACGGCTGCAGCAGGGTGGCGATGTGTTCATCGTTCTCCATCTGTTCACGGGTTTCGCCGGCCTGGAGCATGAATTCCCAGCGCTCTCGTCCGCCAGGTGCCGGCATGTGCGGGGTAGGGCGGCGGTGGTCGCAGATGAACTCGACGTGGTCGATGGCCTGTTGTTCGCGCTCGGCCGCATCGATGATCAGCCAGTCCTCGCTGTAGCTGGTGCCCTGGAAGTCCTGGCCGATCAGGCTGCGTACTTTCGAGCTGGCCCCATCGGCGCCTACCAGGTATTGCGAGCGGACCTGCTGCTGGCTGCCGTCTTCACCGCGCAGGATGGCCAGCACGCCGGTGTCATCCTGGATCAGGTCCACCAGCTCGAAGCCACCCAGGTGCTGCACATTGGGGAAGAGGCGGGACTGGGCGCGCATCGAGTGCTCCAGGTCCGGTTGATAGAAGGTCACCAGCTTCGGGTGGCCATCCAGGTTGCCGCTGGTATTGGCGCGACCGAACTGGCCGACCATCGGGCAGTGCATGCGCACCTCGGGTATGACGATCTTGTCGAACGCGTCCTCGGCCAGCCCGGCCAACTGGAGGATGCGCAGCGCCTCGTTGTCCAGGGCGATCGCGCGGGGCATCAGCAGCACCTCATGCACCCTGTCGACCGCCAGGGCGTGGACGCCATAGCGGCCGAGCAGGGCGGCCAGCGTGGCGCCAACGGGGCCGTAACCGATGATCAGTATGTCCACTGTCGCAGGCAGCTTGGTCTTGTTGTTGTGCATGTCGGTCTCTTGTTGTTATTGAGGGTGTGGTTCTTTTGTGGCAGATTATTCAAAATTGAATAATTTCTCAATATTGAGTTTATCCACGATTTCCCTATTCCAATAACAAGTCGAGCACGCTGTGCCGAGGGAGTTGAACCATGTCCTATCCCGCATACCCCGTACGAGTCCTGACTGCCGAGGAAATCCAGCGCTACCGCGACGATGGGGTGGTGATGATCAAGGGAGCGATCGAGCCGAACTGGATGGCGATGATCGAAAGCGGCCTGGAGGAGGCGCGAAGAAATTCATCCGCGGTGGGACGGTTCATGTCGCGCAAGGTGGAGGGTTACCAAATGGACATTTTCCTCTGGAAGCGCATCGACGCCCTGCGTGATCTGATCTACTACGGCCCCTTCGCTCGCTGGGCTCAGCAGTTGATGGGTTCCCAGGAAGTCCGCTTCTTCTACGACCAGATGTTCGTCAAGGAGCCCGGTACGGATGCCCCGACGCCGTGGCACCAGGACCTCAGCTTCTGGCCCATTCGCGGCGAGCAGATCTGCTCGTTCTGGATTCCCTGCGATCCGGTCAATCGCGAGAGCAGCGGATTGCTTTACGTGAAGGGCTCGCACAAGTGGCCACAGCGCTTCAAGGCGATCTCGCCGGATTATGTGGCGGCGATGATCGATGACGAGATGGACGATATTCCGGACATCAACGCCCATCCCGAGCGCTACGAGCTGCTCGACTGGGACATGGAGCCAGGCGATATCCTGATGTTCCATCCGCTGACGCTGCACGGCTCGTACGGCAATCAATCGAGAACTCGGCGCCGGCGTGCCCTGGCTTTGCGCTGGACCGGTGACGACGTGGTCTATGCGCCTTCAGCCAAGCGCATGCCCATTCATTTCGAGCATGCCTCGTTGCCAGGCGGCGCACTGTGCGGTGGGGCGTTCCCCCGTATTCTGCCGGCGATGGACCCGATGGAGCGGGCAATTCGCGCAACGCCTGAACGGCCAAAGTTTTCCAGCCTGCTGCGATCGTCTCTCGATAACGCCATCGCCGCGACACGCTTGTCGCTGAGGCGTGGGAAAAGGCGGTCGCTTCGGCAGACCTGGTCACGCCCGGATTCTTGAGGGCGAGCATGGTCAAGGCTCCGACTTCAGGCTGGCGAGGGCTTCGCAGAACAGTTCCGCCATCGGCTTCTTGCACCCGCTTTGGTTGCTCGAGGTCTGTGTCGCCAGCTTCATCGCGCCGATGATGGCCTCCATCCGCAGCGCCACCTGGCGCTCGGGTTGTCTCCAGACTTCGCTGCGCGTGGCGAACCGCGTCTGCTTCTGCGCGGCTTAGAACATCTGCTTGCGCGGGAGCCGCGACTCGCTCGGAGGCATCAGATTGTCCGGGGTCGTCACGCCTCCCAAGCGGGGCGTAAGCCCGCGTGCATTGCCGTAACGGGCAAACCTGCCAGGCATCATGCCGTGTTCTGCTGCAGCCATTCCCTCGGGCTTGCGCCCACCTTGCGGCGAAAGGTGCGGGCCAGCGCAGACGGACTTTCATAGCCGACCTCATCAGCGATCAGGGCAATGGGACGGCCTTCCCGCAAGCGCTTCTGCGTCAGACTGATTCGCCACTCAGCCAGGTAATCGGCAGGGGTAACCCCCACAGTCTTGCGAAAGTGCGCAGCAAAGCTCGCGCGCGACATGCCTGCGCGATCCGCCAGCTCCGCCACGGTCCAACTGCGCTGGGGTTCGTTGTGGATGCTCACCAGCGCGCGGGACAGTTGAGTGTTGGCCAACCCAGCCATCATCCCCGAGGCGATGCTGCGGCTGGCGATGAGGTGGCGAAGCAGCTGAATCACCATCAGCTCGAACAGGCGATTGAGGATGACATCCCGCCCACACTCGTCGCCGAAGGCTTCCTCGAAAAGCCAGTCGAGTGTGCCATTGAGGCCCTGCAATTCGCCTAGCGGCTTGATGATGTAGTCCGGCAACGCCAGGGTCAGCGGATTGTTGGCTCCGCCATCGAACTGCAAGGTTGCGCATACCAACTCCGCGTCATCTGCCTCGGTTGCCGACAGTTGGTGCTCCTGCGGGCGCACCGCCAGAATCAGGCTGGGTTCCGTCAATTCAAGACGCTGGCCGCGTTTGTCTCTGAAGGCCAGGCGTCCCGAACGTAGTAGGTGTGCGTGGCCGACACTCTGCTGGCCATAGAGATGGCTGGTTCCACAAAAGCCACCTTGGTGAAACGTGGAAGCGTGCAGGTTGAAGTGTTTGAGCAGTGTCGAGAGTCGGTCCATAGCGCACACAGGTTTAGACGATCTGTTGCATAAGTTCGACGATCTGGAGCCGAAAGGAAAGCCCCTCTCCCTAGGATTGACCCCAGCTTGATCGACAAGCCGATTAATCAACCTACTGGAGAACTATCATGACTCGTATCGCTGCTCTCTCGCTGGACCAAGCCCCTGCTGGCTCGCGCGCTGCCCTCGAAGGCATTCAAAAAGGTCTCGGCTTCATTCCCAACGCATTCAAGACGCTGGCTCACTCGCCGGCCGCACTCAATGGCTACCTTGGCCTCGCCCAGGCTCTCGGCAAAAGCTCGCTGAGCGCTTCCGAGCGTGAAGTCATTGCGTTAGCCACCTCAGAGGTAAACGGTTGCGACTACTGCCTGGCCGCACACACGTTCTTCGGTGCCAAGGCCGGTTTGAGCGATGAGGCGATTGGCCAAGCCCGCAGCGGCTCCCTCAGCGCGGTCGCAGCACTGGCGCATCAGATCACGGCAAGCCGTGGCCAACTGAATGACGATCAGATCGCTGCAGCGCGCGAGGCCGGCCTCACCGATAGCACGATCGTGGAGGTGGTGGCGCAGGTCACGTTGTTAACCCTGACCAACTACCTGAACAACATCGCCACTACCGATATCGACTTTCCGCCGTCGGCAAGCTAGGAGGTAACCGCCATGAGCCAAGTGACTATCTACACAACCCAACACTGCCCTTACTGCGTGAATGCCAAGCGGCTGCTGTCGAGCAAGGGGGTCACTCCCGTCGAGATCGATATCCAGGAGTCGCCGCAGTATCTGGCGGAAATGCTGCAGCGATCCCAGCGTAGAACTGTCCCGCAGATCTTTGTGGGTGATGTGCATGTCGGCGGTTTCGATGACCTGGCAAGCCTCGATCACAAGGGCGGGCTCGATGCGCTGCTGCGCGCCTGATGTACAAGAGTGCTCCGCAACGGCACGCCATCCGGAGCACTCAGTATTTCCGCTCGATGCCGGCGCTGGCTGCAGTTCATGACCAACCCCGAAGCGTTTGACCGTGAATGCCGTCTGACGACTGTCGCGCTCAGAGAATATCCTTCCCGGTATCCGCTCCTGGCCGAGATGTCCGCCGCAAATACAGAGATGCCGCGAGCTAAGCAAGGCCGCATCTGAATAATGCGATTAACTACCCGGCCTGACTGTTCGACGCGGTTGAATCGGATGCCCGGGAATCGGCTACCAGAGTGATGAACTCACGCACCCACCTGAAGCCGGCGTGCCCATCCGACCGCTCATGCCAGAACATGCCGATCGCAAAACCTTCCACCGGCAATGGAGGGGCTACGCACAGCAGCTGCTCGTCACGACCTTCTACGAGACGACGTGGAACAAGGGCCACACAATCCGACTGCGCGACCAACTCCGGTACTGGAAGAAATGACGACGCTGACAGAACTACGTTACGCCGCAGCCCTCGCGCTACCAAGGCGTTATCCACCGAGGTAGAGAAGCCTCCGCCGCGTAGTGACACCACGACATGTTCCAGCTGCGCGAACTCATCCACCGTCAGGTCCGCACGCAGGCTTGGGTGCCCACGACGCCCGATCAGCACGTAACTCTCATCGTAGAGGTGTTGCGAGTGCAGCGCGGGCGGGGCTCCGTTCATGTTTATCACCGCCAGATCCACCTCGCCGCGGGTCATCTGCAGCTCCAGCTGTGGTACGTCCAGGATGCGCAGTGCGATACGGACACCCGGCGCTTCGCGTCGCATGGCGACAACGAGATGCTTGATCAAGGCCGCCTGCACGTAATCCGTGCAGGCGATTGATACGGTCAGGCTCGCCGTCGCGGGTTCGAAATTCAGATGAGTAGTGACGGTGGCCCTTACTTGGTCCAATGCTTGGCGAAGCGGCACGAGCAGCTCCAAGGCTTTGACCGTGGGGGTCATTCCACGCTGCGCGGGGATCAGAAGAGGGTCGTTGAAGACGTCGCGCAGGCGGCTCAACTGAGCGCTTACTGCTGGCTGGCTCAAATGCAGACGGGCGGCCGCCCTGGTCACGTTCTGCTCGATGAGAAGGGCCTCCAACGTCACAAGCAGATTGAGATCAAGGCGTCTGGTATCCATCGAACTTATGCTAGCAGGAAAATTTTGCGATTTCACAGAGGGGCCGAGCCCCGCGACACTCCAGCGACATCACAGCGGAGTCGTCCTTCATGTCAAAAAGAGTACTGATCATCTATGCCCATCCCGAGCCTTCCTCGCTAACGCGGCAACTGGTGGATGTGTCTGTTGAATGCTTGACTGCGCAAGGGCACGAGGTCCTGCAGTCCGATCTATACGCCATGGGCTGGAAAGCGATATTCGACGAGCACGACTTCCCTGAGCGGGCCAACCCTCAGCGGCTGTCGTTCGGCGCAGAGTCCGCCCACGGCTATCGTCATCGCCGCCAGAGCCCTGACGTGGCGGCAGAGCAAGACAAGGTTCTAGCGGCAGATGCCGTCATCTTCCAGTTTCCGCTTTGGTGGTACGGCATGCCGGCCATCATGAAGGGATGGATAGACCGCGTCTGGGCAGCCGGACTCGCCCATGGCTACAAGGGCGCTGGCAACACCTACCGCTATGGTGACGGGGCCTTCAAGGGCAAGCGGGCCATGTTGTCGGTCGCTGTCGGCGGCCCCGCAGAGGATTACTCGCCGCGCGGTATCAACGGACCACTCGAGCAATTGCTGTTTCCGATCACGCATGGCTCGCTCTACTTCCCCGGGTTCGATGTGCTGCCGACGTTCGCCATATACGGCACTGGCAACTTGACCGCCGCAGATGTCATGGCAGCCAAAGAAGCCTGGCGCGTCCGTCTCGAGGATTTGTTCACCGACGCGCCAATCCCCTTCCGGCCCCAAAATGGTGGGGACTACACGCCCCGCAACGAGCTTAAACCGCATGTGGCTGTGGGCCAGACGGGGATAATGGCGCACGTTGCCGATGGCGAAACAAGCCAGCGGCCGCAGCTGGAAACGGAGGGGGCGTTATGAAAACCTTCGTGATTCTGACGCGCCGTGCCGATGGAGCGGCAGAGGACTTCAAGCGACTGGCGAAGCCAGAGGTATTGCACGTTTGGCAAGGCTTCGCCGACGGCATTGTTCGCGCCGTTCATGGACTGGCCGCTGGCCCCGGTGCAGCGTTTGAGCTGGAGTCCGCCACCTTCGAGGAGGCGCGTGATTACATCGAGGCGCTGCCTTACGTCAAAGAGAATCTGCTACACGTGCAGTATTGCGCGCTCAAGCCCTTCTCTGACTACGAGAGACTCGTTTCCGCCTGATTAACGATCAGCTCAGGCCAACTCCGTTGGCACGGCGCTGCATGCTGCAGCGATTTGCTCGCAGCATGCACGTTGCGCCAGACCGGGACTCGTTTGATGCGAGGTGGGCCGGTACTGAGCCAGACGGTGCCCGTACGCTGTGCTCTATCCAATCGATGTGAATCAGTTCCGCGGAGCAGCCCTTAGGTGCCCTTGATCCCGCCGATAAATCTGCTCTCTGCTGGTATTGTGCAGAACCAGCTGCGCCCGGGCGGTCAGGCTTGAAGGCATGCAAGTCAATTTCTGTGGATCAGAGCATGAATAAACTATCTGAGATGCATGCTTTCGTGGCTGTAGTGGACACCGGGAGTATTTCCGAGGCCGCTCGTCGTTTGGGTACGGCCAAGTCGATGGTTTCCCAGCGCATTCAGCAACTGGAGAAACGCCTGGGCTGCATCCTGCTGGAGCGTGGCCGGCAGACTCGCCTGACTGAGTCGGGTGAGGTTTTTTACCGTCATTGCACCGCAATTCTGGCTGACATAGAAAATGCCGAGAATGCCGTTCTGACGTCCCAGTCCAGTGTTCGTGGAAATCTGCGCATCGCTGCTCCGATGGCGTTCGGCATGCGATATCTGACGCCGATTTTGGCCTCTTTTGCCAAGCAATATCCTGAGTTGTCTCTGGACGTCGAGTTCGACGACCGGCGCGTCAACCTGCATGAGGAGGGCTTCGATGCGGCGGTGCGTATTGGCGAGTTGCCCGACTCTACGCTGATGGCCAGGATCATCACGCCCAATCGCCACATCATCTGTGCCAGCCCTGATTATCTGGGGGCGCATGGCACGCCACAGCTACCGCAAGACCTCGCTCAGCATTTCGCCTTGCTCTACGTCAATCGCGAACCACATGGCATGTGGACGCTACCGGTGAATGACGCATTGGAGTCATTCCGCGTGCGCTGCCGGATGCGCACCAACTGTGGTCATCAACTCATGGAGGGGGCGAAAGCAGGCCTCGGGCTGGCTATATTGCCCACCTTTCTGGCCGCGCAGGCCATCGTGGACGGTGAGCTGATAGAGGTGTTGGAGCCTTATGCCCCCCGAGGCGGCAATATTTCTGTGGTCTATCGCCAGTCGCAAAAAGGCTCGCACAAGCTTCACGCGCTGAGCAGCTTCCTCAGCGAGCAGATAGGCAACCCACCGATCTGGGACCAGATGCTGGCAACCAGTTCGCAATCCCGGCAGTGAGTCGTTCGAGAAAAACGAACCACCGATTCGATTTTTCCAGGCTTATGGCGAGGGGCTCTCCGACTTATCCTTTTTTCAGGTGAGCGCGCTGTACGCGAGAGGATCAGGGCCAACGTTCCATAGTGTTCGTGTAGCGCTTGGCTTTCGCTCAATCCATCGACTTGAGCCGTGGCCGGCGTAGTCGATCAGCCTTGATCATGGCTCCGGTGTTATCCGTTAACCCTGCGCCGCCCTGACGGCTTCTCCGGAGCAGGCCCGCTGTCCGCATCCATACTGACTGAATCCTGTGATCACTCGTTTCGGTCCTCTCAATTGCCGGCACAGATCAATCGAGCCGCTCGAGACAATAATCGAGGCCTCCTTCAATGGCTATCAGCTACAGCTCAGGGATCAAGCATCCGGACTTTCAGGACCTGAGTGAACAGATTCGCTTTCAAAGCACGGAAGGCAAGATCTGGTTCGGCGAGCAGCGCATGTTGCTGATGCAGGTGTCGGCGATGGCTAATTTCCGCCGGGAGCTCATCAATACCCTCGGCATCGAGCGCGCCAAGGGATTCTTCCTGCGACTTGGCTACCAATCCGGACTCAAAGACGCCGAAATGGCCCGCAAGCTGAGGCCGAACAGTCCGGAGCTGGAAATGTTCCTGGTTGGTCCGCAGTTGCACTCCTTGAAGGGCATGGTCAATGCGAAGCCCATTCAGCTGGAAGTGGATCAGGAGGCCGGCCATTTCTACTGCGAGCTTGAGTGGATTGATTCCTTTGAGGTCGAGAGCTGCCTGACCGAGGTGGGCCTGATGGATGAGCCCGTCTGTTGGTCCTTGCTGGGCTACGCATGTGCGTACAGCTCCTCGTTCATGAAACGCGAAATCATCATCCAGGAAACCAGCTGTCGCGGGTGCGGCGACGAGCGCTGCATCATCATCGGCAAACCCGCCGAGCAGTGGGAAAACGCCGCGGAATTCAGACGCTACTTTCAGGCCGATCCGATCATTGAGGAGCTGTATGAGCTGCAATCGCAGATCAGCTCGTTGCGCACGTGCCTGGAGAAGCAGGAGGGCCAGTACTACGGCATAGGGCGCTCTCCCGCCTACATGACGGTTTGCAAGACGATCGACAAGGCAGCCAAGGGCAAGATCTCGGTCCTGTTGCTCGGAGAAACCGGCGTCGGCAAGGAGGTAATCGCACGCAGCGTCCATCTTCGCAGCGATCGCGCCGAGCAACCGTTTATCGCGGTGAACTGCGCTGCCATTCCGCAGGACTTGATCGAGGCCGAGCTGTTCGGCGTCGAGAAAGGGGCGTTTACCGGCGCCAATCAGACCCGCCCGGGACGCTTCGAGCGCGCCAGCGGCGGGACCATCTTTCTGGACGAAGTGGTAGAGCTGACCCCCAGAGCGCAGGCGACCTTGCTAAGGGTGCTGCAAGAGGGGGAACTCGAACGTGTGGGCGGCTCTCGGACCCACAAGGTCGATGTGCGAGTCATTGCTGCCACCAATGAAAGCCTCGCCGATGCAGTCGAGGCGGGCCGGTTTCGCGCGGATCTCTATTATCGCCTGAATGTGTTTCCGGTTCAGGTCCCCCCGCTGCGCGAGCGGCTTGAGGACCTGCCGCTGCTGGTCGAGCACTTTCTAAGCAAGTTTCATCTGCAGTATCACAAGCGCACGCTAGGTCTGTCAGACAAGGCTCTGGAGCTGTGTCTCAGCTACGCGTGGCCGGGAAACATCCGCGAACTGGAGAATGTGATCGAGCGCGGCGTCATCCTCACTGACAGCAATGAAACCATAGGGCAGGACGCTCTTTTTGCGGTCTTTCCAAAGGCAGGCAATCTGCATGGTGATCGTCTCAATGCCGATGGCGCGCTGGTTCAGGCTGAAGACACGGAAAGCGCAGCCGATTGGGTCACGCAGATCTTCGAACGAAACATAAGCCTGGAAGCGGTGGAAGAGCAGCTGATGCGACGGGCAATGGACCTTGCTCAGCAAAACGTTGCACAAGCCGCTCGAATCCTCGGGTTGACTCGACCTGCGCTGGCTTATCGTCTCAAGAAAAGTGGCATCCTTGATGAGGATGCGACTGAGTGACTTCGCTGTCTCGCGGATGGGGCAAATCGATTGCGAAGTTTTTATGACATTAACCAAATAATCAATGCGCCGTCGTGATTTATCAAATGATAAATTCGGCCCTCTTCGATAAACCATAGACTTGATTGAAATTCCTTCCTTTATAAGTCTATCTCGCTGATAAATATGGGTTTTCTCCAATATCTTGGGCAATGGCATAGCCTTTGCTCAAGTACTACCAGTTGCCTAGTACTCACCAGCACTTGGCGACGTACTAGGTCTCATGCATCACAAACGGTAGTTAAACGGAGAAGCTCATGAACATTTCCAAAATCAAGTCGCTGTTTGCAGCAATCACGCTCGCTGCGTGCATTGTGACTGTTACTCCCGTGGTAGCGCAGTCAACTAGCGAAGCACAGTCTGCGGCTTCGCTTGCGGTAGTCATGGAGTTCCTGGCCAATACTGCGCCCGATAAAGTTGAGGCCGCCGCCGAGAAGCTGGCGGCGCCCGACGCCACTTATGTTTCGCTCAACTTCGATAACCCGGAGTTGAGGAAAATCATGCCTTGGACGGGCACAAACAAGGGGCCGAAGGCCTTTAGTTCATTGTTCATGCAGGTCCAGGATTACTGGAAAATCGAAGACTTCACCATCAGCACCAAAATCTCCTCCGGAGAGGATGTGGCGATTTTCGGTAAGTTCACCTATCGGTCCGTGGCAGTCGACCAGGTATTCACTTCGCCGTTCTCCATCCATGCCAAGGTGCGTGACGGCAAGATGACCTATTTCCAGTTCATGGAAGATACCTACGCATCTGCCAGCTCCTTCCGACAGTCTGGCGCCTGGACTGTGAAGACCTCTGCGAAGGCAGCCCCCTTTACGGTGGCCGCGGAGTAACGATTTCGATCACGAGGATCAAGCCTTGTGCCGGCATCCCGGAGAGCGAAAGCACTCCTGGCGTGCCGGCAGATGGCGCCCGGAGGGGAGAGCACATCATTGCCGACCTCTCTACGCGTCAGGACAGGGCCCGATACTTCACACCAGGCAACACGCAGGAGTTAGCCATGAATATTCATACCCCGCACACCTCCCGACATGCGTTGAATTGGGTCGGTGGCGAGTGGATGGGCGCGGACACGATCCGTGGGTCCATCAACCCTGCCACCTATGAGGTCATAGGTACCTATGCCGAAGGAGGTGTCGAAACCGCCGAAGCGGCCATCGCCGCGGCGAAACGCGCAATGCGCGAGACCGATTGGGTGCACGACCGCAAGCTGCGCGCACGCGTGCTCGACAATCTTGCGGACGCGTTCGAGCGCAATCGGGGCGAGCTGATCAAGATTCTCTGCACCGAGAACGGCAAGGTTCAACGCGAGGCCAGCTTCGAAGTCGATCTCTGCGCGCCGTCGCTGCGATATTTTGCCGGTATCGCCCGTACTGAGGCCGGACGGGTGGTGGACTCCAGACCGGGCAGAGTCGCGATGATGACGCGCCAGCCGATGGGCGTGGCGGGAATCATCGTGCCGTGGAATTCCCCGATAATCCTGACGGTACGATCACTCGCACCCGCGTTGGCGGCTGGCTGCGCGGTAATCGTCAAGGTGCCGGGCAAAAGCGCGCAGATCGCCTCGACCCTGTCCCAGATCTTCAGCAACGTAACGGCATTGCCCCGCGGCGTGATCAATGTCTTTACCGACGAGACTGGCGATGGCGCCAAGCATCTCGTCGCCTCGCCGGAAGTGCCGATCATCAGCTTTACCGGGAGCACTGGCACCGGCAAGGCGATCGCGCTCAGCGCCGCACCGCACTTCAAGCGCGTTGGGCTGGAGCTCGGTGGCAAGACGCCGTCGATCGTGTTCGACGATGCCGATCTCGATCTCGCGCTACCCATCCTGGAAAAGTCAGTCACGGTGTTTGCGGGCCAGTTCTGTGTGACGGGTCAGCGGGTGATCGTGCAGGAAGGGATCGCCGACGAGTTTCGCAAGCGTTTTGCCGAACGCCTGCGCGCGGTAAAGGTCGGGCCTGCGGCAGACCTGTCCAGCGACATGGGGCCGATGATCGACCGCGAGAACGTCGAGCGCGTCGATAACCTGGTTGAGCGCGCCATTGCACAGGGCGCGCAGGCCATTGTGCGAGGTGGTCCGGTGGTCGAAGGCCCGTTGTCGAAAGGCGCATTCTTTCGCCCCGCGCTTCTCGAGGTGAGCGATCCGACGATGCCGATCGTCCAGGAAGAGACGTTCGGGCCGGTGGTCACCATGCAGAGGTTTGCGACGGAACAGGAAGCCGTTGCGTTGGCCAACCACAGCATCTATGGCCTGGGAGCGAGTATCTGGACGCGCGATCTCTCCAGAGCGCTGCGGATCGCGCCCCGGATCGACGCGGGTATGGTCTGGATCAACGAGTGGGGTGCACTCGGCGAAGACACCGAGGAGGGCGGTTGCAAGCAGTCGGGTCTCGGCCGTCTGAATGGTGTGGCTGCGATTGAGGATTTCACCGAGATCAGAACGATCACGCTCAACCCGGGCCTGATGGATGCCCAGGTGTAAACCAGCGCCGCATCCAGAAACAGCACGTTATCCAGAGGAAATGGCAATGGCTAAAGTTCTAGTGCTCTACCACTCCATGTATGGCCACATCGAGACCATGGCGAACAAGGTCGCTGAGGGTGCCCGCAGCGTTCCGGGATCGGAGGTCGTGATCAAACGGGTTCCTGAAACGATGAGTCCGGAAGCCTTTGCCGCAGCAGGCGGCAAGACGAAACAGAGTGCGCCTGAGGCGCAGCCGTCGGACCTGGCCGATTTCGATGCCATCATCTTTGGCACTCCGACGCGCTTCGGCAACATGTCCGGGCAAATGCGCAACTTCCTCGACCGAACAGGCGGGCTCTGGGCCAAGGGTGCTCTGGCAGGAAAGGTCGCCAGCGTGTTTACCTCAACCGGAACGGGTGGTGGCCAGGAGATGACCATTACCTCCACCTGGACCACGTTGGCACATCACGGAATGATCATCGTGCCGATCGGCTATACCACCCCAGCGCTGTTCGATATCTCCGAAGTTGGCGGCGGTACGCCTTATGGTGCCTCAACCCTTGCCGGCGGCGATGGCTCTCGACAGCCCAATGGGCGTGAGCTGGAAATCGCGCGTCATCAGGGCGAACACGTTGCGCGGATCGCATCCAAGCTACACGGCTAGATCGAGAAGCATCTGGCCCCACAACGGCCGAACGGCTTGACTGGACCGGTGGCGCGCTTCCGTGCGCGCCGCTGGGTCGACGGGGCCAGGGCTTTGAGCAGAGTGTCGACCATGAGCGAAACGCAACCTGAAACCGTAACCCTGGTGGTGCGCCATCAGGTTCGCCCACACCACGCGCCACGCTACGAGACCTGGTTGCGGCGCATCATCACCACCGCCAGCCAATGCCCCGGCCACCTTGGGGTGGACGTGATACGTGGCTGGCGACCCGACGTGGCACAGTTCACATGCGTGCTGCGCTTCACCAGCTTAGAGCAGCTGCAAAACTGGATTCGCTCGGAACAAAGGCGCCAGCTAGTAGCCGAGGTCGTACCGCTTCTTTGCGATGGCGACCAATTGGAGATCGCTCAAGGCAAGGATTTCTGGTTCGTACCGGAACCCGTCCAGGCACCCCCGCCGCGCTGGAAACAAAGCTGCATAACCTTCCTGGTGATTCTGCCACTGAGCCTGCTGATGCCGCTGCTTTGGCGACCTCTGTTCCAGCTTGTTCCCTGGCTCAGCGATTCACTGCTAAGCGATGCACTCATCACCTTGAGCATCGTCCTGCTTGTGGTGTACCTGTTCATGCCCATGGCCACGCGCGCCTTTGCAGGGTGGCTGAGGCCTCACAATCGGGTGGGGCGATCCTGAAGTGAGACTCAGGAGAAAAGCCGCGGCAGCCTTCAACTGCCGGCGGTTTACTCGGCACCGCCAACCTGGCTCCGACTATGCCGATGGCGCCGTGAGGGGCGCGGCGCTTCACGAACTGACCAGGTGGTAGGGCCCGACGCTTTGATCGACTCAGCTCACCCAGCGCTGCCGCGCCCAGCCACTCAGGCCATCGACCGCCAGCACCAGCACCAGCATGGCCAGGATCACCGTGGCCGCCTGGGCTTCCTGGAACAGGCTGAGCGACACATAGAGCATCTGCCCGAGGCCGCCGGCGCCGACGAAGCCGAGCACGCTGGCCATGCGGATGTTGTTCTCCCAGCGATATAGCGTGTACGCCACCAGTTGCGGCCAGACGCCGGGCAGGGTGCCGTAGCAGAAGGCGAGCATGCGTCCGCCGCCGCTTTCGCGGATGGCGTCGGCAGGCTCGCGCGGGGTGTTTTCCAGCGCTTCGGCGAACAGGCGGCCGAGCACGCCGGCGGTGTGCAGGGCCAGGGCCAGGGTGCCGGCGTTGGGGCCGAGGCCCGCGGCCAGCACCATCAACGCTGCCCAGACCAGCTCGGGGATGGCGCGCAGGGCATTGAGCAGCAGGCGTGTGGCGTGCAGGGCGATAGCGCCGAAGCGCCCGGCGGCCGGCAGTGCCAGGGCCAGGCCGAGCAGGGCGGCGAGCAATGTGCCGATGGCGGACATGGCCAGGGTTTCCAACGCGCCGCGGCCGATGGCCTGCAGGTGCGCGGCGGAAAAGTCCGGCTGCAGGAAGCCGCCGGCGTACTGGCGCATCTGCGCCAGGCTGTCGCCGGCCACCAATGCGCCGAGGTCGATGCCCAGGTAGAGGAACGAGGCGATCACCGCACCGAGGAGGGCGGCGAACAGGATCAGATTGCCGGCTCTCATGTCAGCCTCGCGCGCAGCAGGCGGCTGAACTGGTCGGCCAGCAGTACCAGCAAGAGGAAGGTGAGCAGCATGCTGGCCACTTCGCCGCCGGCGAACATGCGCAGCGACAGGTCGATCTGCTGGCCCAGGCCGCCGGCGCCGACGAAGCCCATCACCACCGAGGCGCGGATGGCGCACTCCCAGCGGTACACGGTGTAGGAGAGCATTTCCCCGGCGGCATTGGGCAGCACGCCGTAGGCGAAGGCGCTCAGGCGGCCGCTGCCGGCACCCAGTAGCGCGCGGGTGGGGCGGGCATCGACCGATTCGAAGATTTCCGCATACACCTTGCCCAGCATGCCGGCGTAAGTGATGGCGATGGCCAGTACCCCGGCCGTTGGGCCGAGGCCGACGGCGCGGACGAACAGCAGCGCCCAGACGATCTCCGGCACGCTGCGCAGGAAGATCAGCAGCCCGCGCACCGGCCAGCGTGCCAGGTTCGCCCACCAGGCCGGGCGGCCACCGCGATGCACGGCCGACAGCGACAGCGCACGGCTGGCCAGCAGTGCGGCGGGAATGGCGATCAGCAGCGCCAGGCTCATGCCGGCGGTGGCGATGGCCAGGGTTTCCAGGGTGGCGCGGCCGAGCAGGGCGAGGAACTCGCCATCATGCGCGGGCGGCCAGAAGCCGGCGAGGAAGTTGCCCATGGCGCGGGTGTTATCGCCATCGACCAGTACGGCCAGGTCCAGCTCGCTCAGGCTCAGGCCCGGCCACAGCAACAGCAGCGCCAGCAGGGTGATCAGCAGGCGCGGCAGGGCGGCGGGGTCGCGTGGGGCGGCGGTCAGCATCGCGGGATATGCGTCGGTTGCGGCTGCACAGGGGAACTGGGCGTGGCCTGCAGCTGCTCGTTGGCGTACAGCGCCTGCAACTGCTCGGGCTGCACCTCAGTGGCTGGCAGGTCGAAGGCGATGCGCCCATCGCGAATGCCAACGATGCGGGGAAAGTGCGCCAGCGCCAGGTCGACGGCATGCAGGCTGGCCAGCAGGGTCATGCCGCGCTCGGCGGCCTCGCGGTTGAGCACGGCCAGGGTGTGGTCGGCCAGCACTGGGTCCATGGCCGAGACCGGTTCGTCGGCGAGGATCAGTTCCGGCGCCTGGTACAGCACGCGGGCGATGCCGACGCGCTGCAACTGACCGCCGGAGAGCTGGTCGCAGCGCTGGTAGAGCTTGTCGGCGATATCCAGACGCGCCAGGGCGGCCTCGGCACCGACGGCATCCAGCGGATGCAGCAGGTTGATCAGGCCCTTGACCAATGACCACTGGCCAAGCTTGCCGGCCAGCACGGCGGTGACCACGCGCTGGCGCGGCGGCAGCGGCGGTGCCTGGTGGATCAGGCCGATACGCGCACGCAGACGCTGGCGCTGGCGGGTAGCCAGGCGCCAGGGGTTGTGCTGCAGCAGGTCGAGCTCGCCGCGCGTGGGTTGCAGGCTGGTGGCCAGCAGGCGCAGCAGGGTGGTCTTGCCGGCACCCGAGGGGCCGATGATGGCCACCCGTTCGCCGGGGCTGACCTCGAGATCGATGTTTTCCAGCGCAACCTTGCCGTTGGCGTGGGCCAGGCCCACGCCATGCAGGCGGATGCTCACTTGAGCAGGCCGGCGGCGCGAGCGGCTTCCTCGATGCCTTGGTAGTTTTCAGGCTTGGTCTCGATGAAGCGGCTAGCGGCCTGCAGGTCGAGAATCGCCTTGTGCTCGGGCTTGGCCGGGTCGAGGGCGAGGAAGGCGCTCTTGATCTTCGCCTGCAGATCGGCGTCGAGGTTGCCGCGCACGGTCCAGTTGTAGTCGTAGTAGGTCGGGGTGGTGGCGAAGACCTTGACCTTGTCGGTGTCGACCTTGCCGCCATCGACCAGCTTCTGCCACACCGAGGCGTTGAGCACGCCGCCGTCGGCCTTGCCGGCCTGCACCCAGGCCGCGGTGGCGTCGTGGGCGCCGGAGTAGGCCACGCGGCTGAAGAAGTCTTCCGGCTTGATGCCGTCCTGCAGCATGAAGTAGCGCGGCATCAGGCTGCCGGAGGTGGAGGACACCGAGCCGAAGGCGAAGGTCTTGCCCTTGAGGTCCTGCAGCGATTTCACCGCCGGGTCGGAGGTGATGAACTTGCTGGTGAACTCGGCGTCCTGCTCACGCTGTACCAGCGGTACGGCGTTGCCGGTCTTCAGGTGTGCCTGGACGAAGGTGAAGCCGCCCAGCCAGGCCATGTCGATACGGTCGGCGGCCAGCGCCTCGACCACGGCGGCGTAGTCGGCCACCGGCACGAACTCCACCTTCATGCCCAGTTCCTGTTCCAGGTAGGCGCCCAGCGGCTTGAACTTGCGCAGCAGTTCGGTGGGGGCTTCGTCGGGAATCGCCGAGACCTTGAGGACGTCGGCGGCTTGCGCGAATACAGCAGATACGGACAGGGCGATGCCGGCGGCGAGCGCCAGGGTGTTCTTGAACATGTCGGATTCTCCGGTTCAATAGCGGGGAAGGCGCGCGGAGTATAGTGGCCCGGCGCTGCCGATGCAGCCCCAGCAGCACACAGCTGACTCCGGGGTTAAGATGCGCGCTGAAGACGAACTGCCTGGAGTTGATCGATGACTGCAACGCTGCCCGCCCTGGCCTTTGCCGGGATTGGTCTGATGGGCCTGCCGATGACCCGCCGCCTGCTCGCCGCAGGCTATCCGCTGACGCTCTGGAACCGCACGCCGGACAAGTGCGCGCCGCTGCTGGAACTGGGTGCACATCGCGTGGAGAACCCCGCCGAACTGTGCCGCGATGCCAGTGTGGTGATGCTCTGCCTGGCCAATACCGAGGTGGTGCGCGAGGTGGTGTTCGGCCCGGGTGGCATCGTCGAGGGCGCGCGGCCGGGGCAGTTGCTGGTGGATTTCTCCAGCCTGGAACCGGCGGCTACCCGTGAAATGGCCGCCGAACTGGAGGCGCGTACCGGCATGCGCTGGGTGGATGCGCCGGTCTCCGGTGGCACGCCCGGCGCCGAGGCCGGCACGCTGGCGATCATGGCCGGCGGCCGGGACGAGGACGTGGAGCGCGTGCGTCCGTTGCTGGCGCATCTGGGCCAGCGTCTGACGCGCATGGGCGAGGTGGGCGCCGGGCAGGTGACCAAGGTGTGCAACCAGATGATCGTCGCCTGCAACGCCCTGGTGATCGCCGAGGTGGTGGCGCTGGCCGAGCGCTCCGGCGTCGACGCCAGCCTGATCGCGCAGGCCTTGGCCGGTGGCTTCGCCGATTCCAAGCCGCTGCAGATTCTCGCGCCGCAGATGGCCGCCAGCCAGTTCGAACCGATCAAGTGGCACGTGCGCACGCTGCTCAAGGACCTCGACACCGCGGTCAAACTATCCCGTGAGCAGGGCAGCGCCACGCCCATGAGTGGCCTGGCCGCGCAACTGATGCGCCTGCACGGCAGCCAGGGCAACTTGGAGCGCGACCCCGCCACGCTGGTGGAACTGCTGCGCGAGCAATGCCCATGAAGATCGCTGCCAACCTGTCCATGCTGTTCACCGAACTGCCGCTGCGCGAGCGTGTGCTGGCGGCGATGCGTGCGGGGTTCGATGCTGTGGAGATCCAGTTTCCCTACGAGCTGCCGGCCATCGCCCTGAAGGAAACACTGGAGCTCAGCGGTTTGCCGCTGGTGCTGATCAACGTGCCGGCAGGTGACCTGATGACGGGCGGCCCCGGCCTGGCCAGCGTGCCGGCGCGCCAGGCCGAGTTCGACGCCGCCCTGCAGGAGGCATTGACCTACGCCGCCATGGTGCGCCCGGCCTGCATCAACGTGCTGCCAGGGCGCCTGGCCGAAGGCGTGAGCCGCGAGCAGGCGCTGGCGTGCCTGGTCGCCAACCTGCGCAGGAGCGCCGAGGCCTTCGCCGTGCTGGGTATTCGCGTGCTGGTCGAGGCGATCAACCCCATCGACATGCCGGGCTTTGTGATCAACACGCCGGAGCATCTCGATGAGCTGCTGCGTGCGGTCGATCACCCGAATCTGGCGGCGCAATACGACCTCTACCATATGGCGTCTCAGGGGCTGGACGTGGCCGCCGGCATGCGCCTGCTGGCGGGGCGCATCGGTCATGTGCAGTTCGCCGATGTGCCGGGGCGCGGCGCCCCGGGCAGCGGTGAGCTGGATTTCGCGCCGTTGCTCGAGACCCTGCGCGAGAGCGGCTACGACGGCTGGCTGGGGGCCGAATACAGGCCCGGCGATGCAGGCACCCAGGCGAGCCTGGGCTGGTTGGCGCAGTGGCAGCAACGCTCGTAGGGTGCGCTGCGCGTACCGGGAGTCCGGCTGCGGCGGCGATAGGCATCGGTGTTTGATGTTGCGGCTGGTGCGCATGGCGCACCCTACGGGGCGGTGCTCCGTGCCGGGTTGCGTCGGATAGGTAGGGTGCGCCGCGCGCACCGGGAGTTCTGGCGTGGCGTCGGCGGGCATCGGTGGTTGATGCCGCGGCTGGTGCACATGGCGCACCCTACGGGCTGTACTCCATGCCGGGTTGCGTTGCATATGTAGGGTGCGCTGCGCGCACCGGGGGCTGGCTGCGGCGGCGATAGGCATCGGTGTTTGATGTTGCGGCTGGTGCGCATGGCGCACCCTACGGGCGGTGCTCCGTGCCGGGTGAGTCGGCTAGGTAGGGTGCGCCGCGCGCACCGAGAAACCTAGGGGCGCCGGGCTAGAGCCTCATACCCACCCGCTCCAGCGGTCGGGCATGCGGCGGGAAGCGGCTGACGATTTCTTCCAGCGGCAGCGGCTTGCTGAACAGGTAGCCCTGCACCTGGTCGCAACCTCGATCCTGCAGGAACGCCAGTTGTTCGCCGGTTTCCACGCCCTCGGCCACTACCTTCAGGTGCAGGGCGTGGGCCATGGCGATGATGGCGTGGACGATCTCGCGGTCCTGGTTCGAATTGGCCAGATCCTGGATGAAGGAACGGTCGATCTTCAGGGTATCCAGCGGCAGCCGGCGCAGGTAGGCGAGCGAGGAGTAGCCGGTGCCGAAGTCGTCGATGGACAGGCATACGCCCAGGGCCCGTATGCGCTCGAGCAGACCGATGGCGCGGTTGATGTTGCTCAGCAGCGCGCTTTCGGTGACTTCCAGCTCCAGGCACTGGGCGGGGCAGCGGGTGGCCTGCAGGTGCTGTTCGATGCGACCCGGCAACTGATCGTTGGCCAGGTTCAGCGCCGAGCAGTTGACCGCGATCTTCAGACCCGGATAGCCCATGTGCTCGAGGCTGTTGAGGTCGTGGCAGGCGCGGCGCAGCACCCAGTCGTCGAGCTGATCGATGAAGCCGTTGGCTTCGGCGATGGCGATGAAGCGTTCGGGGGTGAGCAGACCGTGCAGGGGATGATGCCAGCGCACCAGGGCTTCGAGCTTGCTCAGCGCGCCGCTGCGCAGGTCGATGATCGGCTGATAGAACAGCATCAGGCCGTTGTCCTGCTGCAGGGCCTGGCGCAGGTCCTCCTCCAGCTGCAATTCGAACGAAGCCTTCTGCTTGAGATGCGGGTTGAAGAAGTGCACCACGTTGCGCCCGCTGCCCTTGGATTGGTACAGCGCCAGGTCGGCGTGCTTGAGCAGTTCCTCGGCGCTGTTGCCGTCCTGCGGGAACAGGCTGATGCCGACGCTGGTGGTCATCACGATCCTGCGGCCGGTCAGGCTGATCGGCTCCTTCATCTGCTCCAGGATGCGCTGGGCCAGCACCCGTGGCGCTGCATTGCTGTCCAGGCTGGCGACCACGCAGAACTCGTCGCCGCCGAAGCGGGCGATGATGTCGCGTTCGCGCAGGGAGCCGCGGATGCGCTGCGCCACCACGCGCAGCAGTTCGTCGCCGGCATCGTGGCCCAGGGTGTCGTTGACGCGTTTGAAGTGGTCGACGTCGAGAAACATCACCGCCAGGCTGCGTCCGGTGATGGCGTGCTCTTCCAGGGTAGCGGCGAACACCCGGTTGAAGCCGCGGCGGTTGAGCAGCTCGGTCAGGGGGTCGAAATGCGCTACCTGCTCCAGTGAGGCCTTGGCCTGGTCGAGTTGCATCAGCAGGTTGTTGACCCGCTGCAGGTCGCGCTCCTTGTCGTCCAGCTTGCGGCCGGCCCAGGCCGCGGCCAGGCTCAGACCGAGAATCAGCAGGGTGATCGAGGCGACGATCAGCACCAGCTGTCCGGCATTGTCGGCACTGCGCAGTTGCAACGGCGTGCCCTCCGGCACCACCAGATTGAGCGAAGCCATGCCGGTGTAGTGCATGGCAGCAATCGCCGCGCCCATCACCAGCGCTGCACAGAGCCTGAGCCAGTGCTGGTGGCGGGGAGCGCTATGCTGCACGTAGCGGTTGAGCAGCAAGGCGGCAAAACTGGCACTGATGGCGATGCCGACGGACAGTGCGAACAGGTCGCCCTGGTAGTACGCCTCGGCCGGCGAGCGGATCGCCGCCATGCCGCTGTAGTGCATGGCGCTGATGCCCAGGCCGATGATCACCGCCGCCAGTAGCTGCCGGCTCAGGCCGGGGTTTGGCATGGCCATGCAGTACAGGGCGAGCAGGGCGGCGGCCAGCGCCACCAGCAGCGACAGCAGGGTGGTGGCCAGGTCGTAGGCGATGGCGACCGGCGCCTGGAAGGCCAGCATGCCGATGAAGTGCATGGACCAGATGCCGCCAGCCAGACACAGGCCGCCGACCAGGCCCCAGGCCAGGCGCATGCTGCGTTGCTGCACCTGTTGCAGATGCTGGGTGATGATCAGGGTGCAGAGGCTGCCACCAGTGGCAATGGCGTAGGACAGCAACACCAGCCAGGGATCATGGCTGCAGTCGAGCAGTAGCTGTCCCTGTTCGGGCAGTTCTGCGAGAAAACGGATCGGGAACCCTTGCATGACCACCCCGCCTGTCCGTGATGGGCGCGCCTGATCGGGCGCGCCCGGCCGCCCCTACTTGCCGTAGTCGTTGAGGGAGATTACCCGAGTCTTGCCGATGCGGTGGCGGTAGATCTCGCGCAGGTACTTGATCGCCTGCTTGACGCTGTCGCGGGTCAGGCGGATGTCGTTGATCGAAACGAATTTCTCCGCGTCGTGGATCAGCTCGCGGTACTTCTTCTCGTACATCGGCTTGATCGCGTACCAGTTGGTGTCGAGGATCTTCGCCGGGTCTTCGTGCTCGTTGAGCATGGCGTCGAGCTGCGCCTCGTTGAAGCGCTCGGCGACGATGAAATCGAGCATGGCGTCGTCCAGGCTGTCGTCGAAGCGGTACTGGTCGCGGGCGAAGCAGCGCTTGATGTAGGCGACGATCAGGGTCAGGAAGTCGTCCGACAGGCACGGGCTCTTGACGATCAGGGTGGTCAGCGAGAGGTTGGCCGAGGCGCCGATCACCAGCGCGTAGCGCTTGAGCGTGGTGTTGGGGAAGAGGTTGTTGAGGTGGGTCTTGAGTCGGTTCAGGTCCATGTAGGACAGCTTGTAATCCTTGGGCAGGGAGACGATGGACACCACCGAGGAGCAGTTCTTGAAGAAGTGCAGGTCGCTCAGTTGCGTGGCGTCGTAGCCGCTGGCCTTGTACTGCTCCAGGGCCTGGCGATAGCGCTTGGATTCGATCGGCAGCAGGCTGATGCCCTCGATGGCCTGGGTGACCTTGTTGAAGTGCGGCAGGTCGATGGAGCGGAAGAACAGGTCGTCGATGTTCAGCCGGGGCGGGTGCTGCTCCTTGTCCAGCACGCGGAATTTTTCCGATAGCTGGGCATGCTGTTCGGGCACCACGGATTCGGCGTAGGCCACGGCCACCGGACCGGCCAGGCTCATGAACAGGTCGTTGGCGTCGAGGCGGATGGTCTCGCCGATGTCGATGCCGGCGCGGCGGAAGTAGTTCTGGTCGTAGTCGCTGGTCACCGCCTGGGCGGTGAGGATGTTGAAGATCTGCTGCGAGATGTACTGGTTGGCGTGGCGCTCCATGGCGGTCACGTCGATGTTGTGAATGCTGCCGTCACCGCTTTCTTCGGCGTAGCGCATGATGTCGTTGGAGATCAGCATCATCGCGTTCCACGGGCGGATGCGGCGCATCACGCTCTCGGCGCTGCTCTGCTCGTTGTCGAAGTTGTAGGAGAAGTCCCATTCCTCGGCCAGGTACTTGCACAGCAGGCGGCCGGCGTTGATGTGCAGCGCCTCGGACATCTCGCTGCGCTGATCGGAGATGTTCGGCAGGATGCAGATGCCGCTGGTGAAGATCGGCTCGAAGACGAAACCGCGATCACGCTCGGCCTCGCCATCTTCCGGCGCCTTGCTGTCGAAGGTCTTGCTCATGTAGGCGAACTGCTGCGCCAGGCCGAACTCCGAGGCCATCCCCGAGCCGGTGCCGCCACCGGCGCTGAAGATGTAGAAGTACAGCCGCGACTGGTTGGCCTTGATCCCGCAGGAATCGATCAGGTAGCTGTGGATGAACTTCCAGTCTTCGTTGGAGAAGCGCTGGGTGTCCTTGTTGAGGATGATCTTGGCCAGGTACTGGCCGAGGATCGGGGCATTGCCGGCGCCACCGGCATGCACCTCGGACAGGTCCATGATCTTCATCTTGCTGTAGTCGTCGAGAAAGCCGCTCATTTCGCCCTTGCGCGAGAAGCGGATGCGTCCGGCGATGTCCTTGTCCAGGTCGCCGAGCATCACCAGCGGCTCGATCAGGAACACCGGCTTGCTGCTCTTGTGCGGGGCGCGCAGCAGGTTGCTGCGAATCCAGCGGCTGGGGCGCGAGGCCTGCTCGATGGCTGCGGTGGCCTCGCTGTGGAATTCCTCCAGATAGAACTGGCGGGCGTTGTAGACCAGGGAGGCGACGTCCAGGGCGATGTTCGAGCCGCAGCGGCCAAGGCCGATCAGACACACCGAGGGAAACTGCTGGATGCGGCTCGACTCGCCTTCGTCCAGCGGCTCGCCCAGGGGGAACACCAGGTTGCGCAGGCCGTCGAGGTTATCGAGGATGCGCTCGATGTCGCGCTCGGTGAAATACAGATACTGCTCGCCAGTATCGCTGCGCCCCGGCAGCGCGGGTGGCGCCAGCAGGTTGTCGGCGATATCGGCCAGGGTGGCTTCCTTGGCGGGGGCTACGACGTCTTTTTTAGTTTTCATCGGTGACAGTCCGGCGAGTCAGTGGGTATTGGCCATTGGCCATGAAATGACCAACCCCATTGGTTCTAGCACGGAAAAATGTTTTGCGCGTTATTCCCACCGGATATGAGCCGCTGCGGCTGTTACGTCTCATCGCAGTGCATAAACCAAGCGAATGGTCGCAGACAAGCATCGGCAAAGGCTCTAGATTGCCGTCAACCAGCCTGCGCTCGGTGCTGCCAAGGTAGGCGCCACTGCGGTAGAGCGCACGCATACAACAAAAAGGAGACACCTTGTCGTGCAGCCCAATCAGCAAGCCTCGAATGCCTGGCGCATTCTGTTCCTGCTTTTCCTGGCCAACCTGTTCAACTTCTTCGACCGCACCATCCCCGCCATCATCATCGAGCCGATCCGTCTGGAATGGAGCCTGAGCGACCTGCAGCTGGGCCTGATCGGCACCGCCTTCACCATCGTCTACGCCCTGGCCGGGGTGCCGCTGGGGCGCATGGCCGATACCGGCGCGCGGCGCAAGATCATGGGCTGGGGCCTGGCAGCCTGGAGCGGGCTGACGGCGCTCAACGGCATGGCGTGGAACTTCTGGAGCTTTCTGCTGATTCGCATGGGGGTGGGCATCGGTGAGGCCAGCTACGCACCGGCGGCCAATTCGCTGATCGGCGACCTGTTTCCGGCGCACAAGCGCGCGCGAGCCATGGGCATCTTCATGCTCGGTCTGCCCCTGGGGCTGCTGCTGGCCTTCTTCACCATCGGCGCCATGGTCCAGGCCTTCGACAGCTGGCGCGCGCCCTTTCTGATCGCGGCGGTGCCGGGGCTGATCCTGGCGCTGTTCCTGTTCTTCATCCGCGAGCCGGCGCGCGGCGCGGCGGAGAGCATGCGGGTAAGCAGCGCGCCGGTGGACAAGCCGCTGCGCAAGGTGCTGGCGATCCGCACCTTCTGGTGGCTGGTACTGGCGGGGCTGGCGTTCAACTTCGCCTCCTATGCCTGCAACTCGTTCATGGTGCCGATGCTGCAGCGCTACTTCGGCCTGGGCCTGCAGAACGCGGCGATGGCCACCGGCGTGATCGTCGGACTCACCGGCCTGGTGGGTCTGACCCTGGGCGGCTGGATCGCCGACAAGGTGCACCAGCGCTGGGGCAATGGCCGGCTGCTGTTCGCCGCATTCAGCATGCTGGTGGCCTGTCTGTGCACCGGCTGGGCGCTGAGCGCCGGGCGCATCGACACGGCGCTGTTCGTCGGCGTGTTCAGCCTGGGCTGGCTGTTCTCCTACAACTTCTACACCTGCGTCTACACGGCGATTCAGGACGTGGTCGAGCCGCGCCTGCGCGCCACCGCCATGGCCTTGTTCTTCGCCGGTCTGTACCTGCTCGGCGGCGGCCTTGGTCCGCTGGCGGTGGGCTGGCTGTCGGATCACTACGCACAGGCGGCGATGCATGCGGCCGGCGCCAGCGAGATGAGCGAAGCGTTCAAGGCCGTTGGCCTGCACGACGCCATGCTGCTGATTCCGGTGGCCCTGCTGCTCACGCTGCTGGCCCTGCTGCAGGCGGCGCGCTGCTTTCAGGAGGATGCGCTGCGTATGCGCGAAGGATTGGCGCAGGCCGTGCCGGCATAAGAGGAGCAGTGCGCGGCGCAGCGCATGGATGAGGTCCGCAATATCCGGGCGCGGTTGCGGCATCGTAGGGTGCGCCGTGCGCACCAGATGCAGCGCACCGCCGCTTATTAATCGGTGCGCTCGGCACACCCTAGGATTTCGGCGCCATCACGATCCGCAGGCGCCACAGACGGCGCGTAGGTAGGGTGCGCCATGCGCACCCATTTCAGGGCACCAGCAGAATCTTGCCGTCGCGCTCGCCGCTGGCGGCGGCCGCCACGGCATCCTTGATGTGCTCAAGGTCGTAGGTGGCCGCGACGCGGGTCTTCAGCTTGCCGCTGGCGATCAGCTGTACCAGCTCACCGAACACCTTCATCTGCTGCGCCGGGCTGGCCTGCTGGAACCACTTGGCCAGCCAGAAGCCGCGCAGCGTCACGTCGCGGAAGACGAAGGAGGCCGGAGAGACCTGGCAGGCCTCGCCGCTCATCATGCCGTAGTTCACCAGCACGCCGCCGTTGGCCAGGGTCGCGGCAATGTGATCGGTGCTGGCGCCACCCACGGCGTCGATGCCCAGACGCACCTCTGCGCCGCCAGTGGCCGCGCGCACGCGCTTGGCCAGGTCCGGACCATCGACCAGCACCAGGTCACCGCCTTCGGCCTCGACGCCGGCCACGGCCGATTCGCGGCGCACCACATTGATGGTCTTGAAGCCGCGCAGCTTGGCCAGCTGAATCAGGTAGCTGCCGACGCCCGAGTTGGCGGCGTTCTGGATCACCCAGTCGCCCGGCTTGAGGTCGACGAACTCGCTGAGCAGGAGCGAGGCGGTCGGCGGATTGACGGTGAGCATGGCCAGCTGCAGCGGGTCGGCATCCGGCAGCGGGATGAGCTTGTCTGCCGGGGCGTTCATGGCGGTGACCCAGGTGCCGCAACCTACCGGCAGCAGCACGGTCTGGCCGACCTTGAAGTTGCCGACGCCTTCACCCAGCGCCTCGACCCTGCCGACGCCCTCGTTGCCGCCGATGGCCGGCAGCGGCGGCAGCATGCCGTAGGCACCGGTGAGAGTCAGCACGTCGGACGGGTTGATTGGAGCGGCCAGCACCTTCACCCGCACCTGCCCGGCGGCAGGCTCGGGCAGTTGCAGCTGCACCGCTTCGATCACGTCCTGCGGCACCGGGCCGCGTTGTTGGTATTCGGCTTTGAGCATGGCTTGGTCTCCTGAAGGCAGGCGCAAAATGCGTGGAGGCAGTCTAGCTGTGATAGGGCAAAGCGGAATGAATCGGCCGGCATCCACTCTGGTTATTAAGGCTGCCGGCCGTCTATGCTCTGACGGGGCAGGCCGGAGGTGGCATGTACAAAGGATGGATGGTGGCGCTGTTGTGGTGCTGGGCCGCAATGGCGAGTGCGCAGGTGCTGCATGTCGGCTTCGGCACGCACAAGCCACCTTACGTGTTCGAGGGCGAGCCGCGTGGTCTGGAGTACGAGCTGGTGGACGGCGCGGCGCGCAATGCCGGTTTCGTGGTGACCGCCTACTACGCGCCGATGGAACGCCTGCACCTGATGCTGCGGCGCGGCGAGATCGATGCCATCACCACCACCCATGAGCGCAGCGGGGTAGAGGCGTTCTACTCGGACGTCTACATCCACTACCACAACGCGGCGGTGGCCCTGGCCAGGCGCGGCTACCGTATCGAACGCATCGCCGATCTCGGTCGGCATTCCGTGAGCGCCTTCCAGCGTGCTCGGGTTCTGCTCGGGCCGGAGTTCGAGCGCATGGCCATGAACAACCCGCGTTATCGCGAAGAGGCGCTGCAGATCAATCGCAACCGCCTGCTGTACAGCGGACGTATCGAGGTGGTGGTGGGGGACAAGCGGATCATTCGCTACTTCAACCGTGAGGTCGCCGATCAGGTCGACGTCAACCAGCCGCTGACCTGGTTCGAGCTGTTCCCGCCCACGCCGTATCGGGTCGGCTTCCGGCGCCAGGAGCAGCGTCAGCGCTTCGACGAGGGCCTGCGCAGGCTCAGGGAGAGCGGTGAGTATCAGCGTATCGAGCAGCGCTACCTGGCGGACTGAAACCTGAGGAAACTTTTGCGGGGCTGTCAGCACCGGATGGCTGTTGCACTATGCCGGCTTGTCTGACGCATGGAGACGCCACGATGCCGCGCCTGAAACCACTCGCCGCCTTCGCCATGGTCGCCCTGTTCGGTTGCCAGTACAGCCTCGCCGAAGACCGGCAATTGTCCTCCGAATTGGGGCCCTTACAGGTCCATACCGTCGCCGAGGGGCTGGCCAATCCCTGGGCGGTGGCGTTCCTCCCGGATGGCCAGGGTTACCTGGTGACCGAGCGCCCTGGCGCACTGCGCCGGGTCAGCGCCGAAGGCCAGCTGTCCGAGCCGCTGCGCGGCGTGCCGGAAGTGTTCGCGGTGGGCCAGGGCGGTTTGCTCGACGTGGTGCTGTCGCCCGATTTCGCCGAAGACCGGCTGGTCTATCTGTCCTACGCCGAGGCGGGCGACGGCGCTGCCGGTACCGCGGTCGGGCGCGGCAAGCTGTCGGCCGATGCCACGGCGCTGGAGGATTTCGAGGTGATCTTCCGCCAGCAGCCCAAGCTCTCCAGCGGCACGCATTTCGGCTCGCGCCTGGTGTTCGACCGTGACGGTCACCTGTTCATCGCCCTGGGCGACAACAACGACCGACCCACCGCTCAGGACCTCGACAAGCTGCAGGGCAAGCTGGTGCGCATCTTCCCGGACGGGCGCATCCCCGAGGACAACCCCTTCGTCAGCCGCGACGGCGCCCGTGACGAGATCTGGTCCTACGGCCATCGCAACCAGCAGGGCGCCGCGCTCAATCCCTGGAGCGGCCGCCTGTGGACCCACGAGCATGGCCCGCGCGGCGGCGACGAAATCAACATTCCCGAGGCGGGCAAGAACTATGGCTGGCCGCTGGCGACCCACGGGGTGAACTACTCGATGCTGGCCATCCCCGAGGCCAAGGGCAAGACGGTGGTTGGCACCGAGCCGCCGCATCATGTCTGGGAAAAGTCCCCGGCGATCAGCGGCATGGCCTTCTACGATGCCGAGCGCTTCCCAGCCTGGCAGAACAATTTGTTCATCGGCGCATTGTCCAGCCAGGTGCTGATTCGTCTGCAGCTCGATGGCGACAGGATCGTGCATGAGGAGCGTCTGCTGCAGCCGCTCAAGGCGCGGGTGCGCGACGTGCGGCAGGGGCCGGACGGTTATCTGTATGTGCTGACGGATGCGCCGAAGGGGCAGTTGCTGCGTCTGGGGCTGGCGAGCGAGTGACGCGCGCCTCTGTTTTAGAGCAGCGATGACAACGCAGGTCGTGTCTGGCGGTGCCTAACACGGGAGAGGTATCGGGTGCGCATGCCGCACCCGAGGCGATCACTTCTTGCTGATGGTGATCTGGCGGGTGCCGCCGTAGGTCTGGCCGCTGACGCCCTTGGCGATCTGCTGAATCTCGCCACCGCCCTGCAGGAAGGCCGCTACCTGAGCTTCGATGGATTCGCGGGTTTCCACGGCAGGGGCGGGCTTGCTGACTTTGCTGGAGGACGACTTCACGCGCAGGGTGGCCATGACCTTGATCTCTTTCAGATGGGCGGCCGGCCATTATGCCTCAATGAGCCTCTTCCTGCTTGGTCAATTGCCCCGCGACATGGGCGCAGGCCGCTCGCAGGTGGTTCCTCATCGCTGTTTCTAGCTTGTTTTCCAGGCACTTACGGCTCCCAGTTACCGGCCGTCGATTCCTCATGCTGCCAGCCCGGAGGCTCCTGAACTCGGGTAGAATGGCCGGCTGTTTTGGCGAGGTGGAACACGATGGCCGTTATCGGGCGGATGAATTCTTTGCAGGTGGTCAAGCACACCGACTTCGGTCTGTACCTGGACGGTGGCGCGGATGGCGAAATCCTCCTGCCCAAGCGCTACATCCCCAAGGACACGCCGAGCGAGGTCGATGACTGGCTCAACGTGTTCATCTACCTGGACAGTGAAGACAAGCTGATCGCCACCACCCTGAAACCGAAGATCCAGCTCGGCGAGTTCGCCAGCCTCAAGGTGGTGGATATCAACCGCGTCGGCCTGTTCTTCGACTGGGGCCTGCCCAAGGACCTGCTGCTGCCGCATTCCGAAGAGAAGCGCCCGCTGCAGATTGGCGACTATTGCGTGATCTATCTCTACCTGGACAAGCGCACCCGCCGCCTTACCGCCACCGCGCGTCTGGATCGCCACCTGGACAAGGTGCCGGCCAATTATCAGGTCGGCCAGGAAGTCGATCTGCTGGTGGTCGAGCGGACCGACCTGGGCTTCAAGGCCATCATCGACGGCAAGCACTGGGGCCTGATTCACAAGAACGAACTGTTCAAGTTCATCCGCAGCGGCATGCGCGAGAAGGGCTACATCAAGGAGCTGCGCGCCGACGGCAAGATCAGCCTGAGCCTGCAGCCCATCGGCCGCGAAGCTGCCAGCGGCCTGGCCGAGCAGATCATCGAACGCCTGCGCGCGCAGGGCGGCGTACTGGCATTGGGCGACAAGAGCCCGCCGGGGGCGATCGCCGAGCAGTTCCGGGTCAGCAAGGGCAACTTCAAGAAGGCCATCGGCGGCCTCTACAAGCAGGGCCTGATCCACATTCACGACGACCGTATCGAACTGCTCGACAACTGAAGCGCCGCCGTCTTGAGTCACGGCGCTGCAGCTCGCATAATGCCGCCGTCTTCTCGCCGGTGTAGCTCAGTTGGTAGAGCAGCGCATTCGTAATGCGAAGGTCGCAGGTTCGACTCCTGTCTCCGGCACCATAAAAATCAAAGGGTTAGCTTCGGCTAGCCCTTTGTCGTATGGGGTCCTCAGACGTTGCAACATTCCCACTCCGTGCTGTCGAAGCTAATGTGCATCTTGGCTTGGCTGCAGGCCGAGCCTTCTGGGAGTTGCCTATGTTGATCCGTTCGATCCTGATGATTCTGGCTGCATCCGTCGCCGCTGCCGCGTTCGCCGATCAGCCGCAGACCATTCGCGTCATTCCCAAGAGCTACGTCAGCCCCGGGGCCAGCGGCAGCGTTTCCGGTTACGAGCGTTACGAGCAGCACAACCTCTATGGCGGGCAGCGCCTGCCGCAGGGCAGCGTGCGCCAGGAAAGCCGCTACGGCAGCCACTCCAGCGAGACGCGCGGCGGCATTCGGCAGACCATCGAGTACCCCGGCGGGCTGATCATCGAGCGTCAGCCGGGTAGCGGCAGTTATCAGCAGCAGCGCAGCCGCTGAGTGTCAGTGCCCGGCGGCATTCGCCGGCGGCGTCGCGCCGTCGGCGATCACCGCGCGGTTGCGTCCCTCGCTCTTGGCGCGATAGAGGCTCTCGTCGGCTCGCTGCAGCCAGCTTTCCCAGTGCTCGCCGCTGTGCAGCACCGCGCCGCCGATGGAGACCGTCACCGCGCCGCCCGGGCTTTTCAGTTCCTGTGCTACCCGGCCGAGCAGATTCTGTGCTGCCGCCTGCAGACCCGGCAGTTCGGTATTGGGTAGCAGCAGAAGAAACTCCTCTCCGCCGAAACGGAACAGGCGATCCTCCTTGCGCGAGCAGCGCTTGATCAGTTCGACGAAGGCCACCAGCACCTGATCGCCGATATGGTGGCCGAAGCGATCGTTGATCTGTTTGAAATGGTCCAGATCCATCACCAGCAGGCCGTAGCTGTCGCTGTGGCGGCGATGGCTGGCCATGGCGATCTTCAGTTCTTCATTCATCGCCCGGCGGTTGCGGGCGCCGGTGAGCGGGTCATGGATCGCCAGCAGTTGCAGCTGATCGCGCTGGGTGCGGGTGCGCACGGCGAAGATGAAGCTGAGCACGCTGGCCATCATGCAGGTGACCAGGAACGAGACCATCTGGTAGTCGCTCTCGAACACGCTGCCGGGCACCAGCAGGGCATGCGCGACCAGGCTGACCAGCACCAGGGCGGTGGCCAGCAGGGCCTTGCGCGGGGTGACCATGAAGAAGTTGAAGAGAATCAGCGGATAGATCCAGAACAGGCCGTTGACCCCCAGGTTGATGGCGATCAGCGTGGCACCGACGGAGAACACGGCGGCCAGGTAGATACCGGGTTTGACCGTGTCGCGGGTGACCCAGGCATAGAGCACGGCGAACAGCGTGGACAGAACGATGATGGTGTCGGCAATGCCGACCAGATAGTTGCCATGTAGCAGACGGTAAACGGCATAGGGCGAGATGCCGATGACGCCGAACAGACCCATCAGGGTGATGATCGACAGCTGGAAGTCGTTGCGCAGGCGCTTGAGTAGGCGAGCGGTCTGGATGGACATAGCGTTTCTTTTCGTTGTTATGAAACAAGCATGCAGAGCTTTGACCGCTTATGGCAAGGGGCATTCCTGAGCAAAGTGCCAGTATTTTTCCCCGCGACGGATGGTTCAGTGAGCGCGCAGGGCGATCAGCGACTTGCTGCGCTGGTAACGGGCCAGTCGCTCGGCGAGCGTCTGGGGCGGGCTCGGACAGTCATCGAAGCCCAGGCGCCGATAGAATGGGCCCAGATCGGGATGGCAGAACAGCCAGACGCTTTCCGGGTGCTCGGCCAGGCTGCATCGCAGCAGCCCGGCAGCCAGCCCCTGACCGCGTTGCCCGGGTGCGACGAACAGGCCGGTCAGCCACTGGCCGTCCGCTACCGGGCGCAGGCTGAGGGCGGCGATGATCTCGCTGCCACGCTGTGCCACCCACAGCTCGTCACCCGCCTGGCTGCGCATCGGCGAGCGATGGCTGCGGTAGAACTTGTCGGCCAGAGGTCGCAGCGGCGGAGGAAGGCGGCGAAAGTGCGGTGCGGTCATGGGCTTCAGTGGCAGGAAGAGGGCTCCATTAAACCACCGCATTTGGTTAACGGCTGCGCATTTGCGGCCTTGCGGGCGGTGACAGCCCGGCCGCGCCGCCGCATCATGAGCCGATTCGCAGTTCGCTCAAGGATTTACCGCGTGTCCCAGCCTTCCCCTGTCTCCGTGGTCTTCGCCGCGCAAAGCGTGGCTGGCCAGGTACGCACGCACAACGAGGACGCCCTGATCTGCCGTCCCGACCTGGGCCTGTGGGCCCTGGCCGATGGCATGGGCGGCCACGAGCGCGGCGAGGTGGCCAGTGCCCTGGCGCTGGATGTACTGGTCGAGGCGTTGCTGCAGGGGGCGCAACTGGTTGCGGCGGTGCAGGCTGCACACGAGGCGATCGCTGCAGCGGCGCAGCCTGGTGTCGGCGAGGCCGGCATGGGCAGTACCCTGGTTGCCGCGCGCCTGGACGGCGACGAGTTCGAGCTGGCCTGGGTTGGCGACAGCCGTGCCTATCGCATCGGCAGCGAGCATATCGAGCAGCTCAGTCACGATCACAGCTGGGTCCAGGCCATGGTCGACGCCGGCCAGATGAGCGCCGAGGAGGCACGCGAGCACCCGCGGCGTAACCTCATTCTGCAGTGCCTCGGGCAGGCCGGGCAGGCGCCCGAGGTGGGCCTGCTGCGCGCCCGGCTGGCACCGGACGAACTGCTCTTGCTGTGCAGCGACGGGCTGACCGGCGAACTGGACGACGCCGCCATTCAACACTGCTGCGCCGAAGCGGCCACCCTGGAGGCGATGGTCGAGCAACTGGTGGGGCTGGCCAATAGCCATGGCGGCAGAGACAATATCAGCTGCATCGTCCTGGGCCTCGGCCCGAACGCCTCGCCCCGCGAGGCGCCGACCCCCGGCCTGCTGCGCAAGTTGTTCAAATCCCTTCAACCCTGAGCGCCAGTCGAGCCGCATGAGTCAGCCCTCCATCAGCGTACCCGGTTACAGCATTCATCATCGCCTGGGCAAAGGCGGCATGGCCGAGGTCTATCTGGCTACCGAGCAGGCGCTGCAGCGCCAGGTGGCGCTCAAGGTGCTGCTGCATCGCGAAGACGCAGCCTTCACCCAGCGTTTCATCAAGGAAGGCCATACCGTCGCCTCCCTGCAGCACCCCTCGATCATCACCATCTACCGTATCGACCAGCTGGACGACGGCCGCCATTTTCTTGCCATGGAATACCTGGCGGGCGGCGATCTGGCCCAGTACAAGGGGCAGAGTCTGGAGCCGGCGCGCGCGCTGCGCATCGTCCGGCAGATCGCCGGCGCCCTGGCGCTGGTGCACGACAGAGGGCTGGTGCACCGCGACATCAAACCCGGCAACATCCTGTTCCGCGACGATGGCACCGCGGTGCTCAGCGATTTCGGCGTGGCCAAGGAGCTGCAGCTCGACAGCGAGCTGACCCAATCCGGCATCGCCGTCGGCAGCCCGGCTTACAGCAGCCCCGAACAGGCGCAGTGTCAGGCGCTGGACGCACGCAGCGACATCTACAGCCTGGGCGTGATCCTGCTGGAGATGCTCACCGGGCATAACCCCTTCCGCGGCGCCAACTACACCCAGACCCTGATGAACCAGCTGCAGCTGCAGGCGCCGCCGCTGCCGGAGCCGCTGGGCGAACTGCAGTGGCTGCTCGACCGCATGCTGGCCAAGGACCCGGAAGATCGCTTCGCCGACTGCCACGTGCTGCTGGCCAGCCTCGACGAACTGCAGGACGCCGATCAGGACCAGACCCGTCTGAGCCCGGCCGTCAGCCTGCCGCCGCGCCAAACCCGGCGGCGCTGGCTGCCCTGGGCCGTACTCGGTGTGTTGTTGCTCGGCCTGGGGAGCGCTGGCGGCTACTACTGGCAGCTGCAGCAGCGCATCAGCGGGTTGCTCGCGCTGGCGGAAACGCGCCTGAGCGAGGGGCGCCTGCTTGCCCCGGCGCAGGACAACGCCGATTACTATTTTCGCCAGGCCCTGGCCCTGGATGAAGGCAATGCCCAGGCCGGCGACGGCCTGCAGCGCGTGCTGCAGGCGCGTATCCAGCAGTATCTCGACCTGGCCGAACAGCGCCTGGACGAGGGCTTGCTGATCCTGCCCGAGGACGACAGCGCGGTGCATTACTTCCGCCAGGTGCTTGGCTGGGAGCCGGACAACCTGCTGGCCCTGGCCGGCATCAACCGCGTTGCGCAGCGTTTCATCGAGCAGAGCGAGGCCGCCTATGCGCGGCGCGAGTACAACCTGGCGCTGGAGCAGATCAAGCAGGGCCTCGAGGCCGAGCCCGACAACGAACGGCTGCTGGCGCTCTATGACGGCCATGCCCAGCGCGTGCGCAACAGCCAGGCGGCGAACCGCCCGCGCAGCGCGCAGCCGGCCCAGCAGAACCCGATCAAGCGCTTGCTGAACAACCTATTCGACTGATCCGAGGCGACCACGATGCTCCGACTGCAGTTTCTGGATAACCGCCAAGCGCCGGTCTGGCTGACCGACGAGCGCCTGACCATCGGCCAGGACAGCCGCAACCAGCTGGTGCTCGGCGATGCCGGGATCGCCAGCTTCCACGCCGAGATCCGCCAGGACCACGGCTACTACTACCTCAGCGACACCGGTCAGGGCGCCACCTGGGTCAACGACCAGCGCGTCGGTACGCGCTTTCAGCTGCGCGACGGGGATCGCCTGCGTCTGGGCGCCGTCGAGCTGCTGCTGGTCGACCCGGCGAAAAGCGCAGCCAGGCCGGAAGCCGCCGCGCCGCGCTGGTTTCTCCAGGTGATCCAGGGCGAACATCAGGGGCGCAAGTTCCATGTCCACGGCTCGATGACCTTCGGCCGCTCGAGCAAGTGCGAGCTGTGTTTCAGCGATCTGGAGCTGTCGCGCCGGCATTGCGAGTTCTTCCTCAAGGACGACGTGCTGGAGGTCAAGGATCTCGCCTCGGCCAACGGCGTGATGGTCAACCAGCAGAAGGTCAGGACTGCCGTGCTGCAACCGGGCGATCAGCTGAAGATGGGCTCGGTGACGCTGCTGGTGATCGGCCCGAAGGTGAGCGTGAGCGAGGCGCCCGACGAGGATGCCACCCAGTTCATGCGCGTGAGCGACCTGCCGCCCGCGCTGGCCGCCAAGGCGGCTGGCGGCGGCGCCACGCAGATCGCCCCGGTACCGCAGCCGGCGCGTGCCAGCGCCAAGGCAGCGCCGGCGGCGGCCAATCCGCTGCGCGTTGCGGCCCAGGCCAAGGCTGCCCCCGTTGCCGCGCCGCCTGCGGCCAGCGCGGGCAAGCTGTGGCTGGGCGGTGTCGTATTGCTGCTGATCGGCGTGGGGCTTGGCGCCGTCGCGATGCGCTTGTTGGGGTGAGGTGTACGCGCGGGTTGGTGCGCATGGCGCACCCTACGGGTGGTCGCCGTTCGACGCGAATCTGCCGTAGGGTGCGCTGTGCGCACCGAATGCCCCGAGCCACGCCACCTCTCAAGCCGGCGTCAGACGCCTGCGCTCGGCGCGGATCTCCGGCAAATCGCTGCGGCGCAGGTAGACGCGCAACGGTTCGCTGAGGTTGACCCGATCGTCGATGCGCTGTTCCTGCAGCCAGGCCAGGCGCTGGCGATCCAGGCGCATCAGCGCGCCGTCGTCGACTGCCCAGACGTATTCGCAGGTAGGCGTGATGGTTTCGGCCGGCACGTCGAGGCCGAAGCTGTCTTCGGAAAAACGCAGCAGGTACTGGCCGGTCTTGGCGTTGAAGCCGACGAAGCCCTGCAGCTGGTCGGCGGCCTGGCAGATCTGGGCGGAGCTGATACTCATGGCAAACCTCGGGTTCCTGTGGGGTTTGCACGCAAAACGAAGGGTTCTGGTTATCGGCGCAGCCTAACGTCAAAGGGGGCGTTGCGGCCTTGCCGTGGATCAAGAAACCGCCGGGAGCGGTTCTTGCCGCCGCTTGAGGTGGCCGCCAGGCGGGCCATCCTGAGGCGACTACAGAGCGGGTAACACCTGATCACGCAGCAGCGGTGCCAGGTCATCGGGCAGGGGGAGGGCGGTATCGAGCCAGCGCAGTTCCTCCAGCTCGGCGGCCGGTTGCACGGCGTGGGGCAGGGCGGCGCGATAGATGTCGGCCTGCACCCAGGTGTCGGCCTCGTTGGCGGCGGGCGCCTGGAACTGGCCGAGCGGTCGCAGCGCGCCGGCGTCCAGCTGCAGGTTGAGCTCCTCGAGCAGTTCGCGTTCCAGTGCCGACAGGGCGTCTTCGCCCGGCTCGCGTTTGCCGCCGGGGAGCATGAAGAAGCGGGTATCGCGTTTGCGCACCAGCAGCAGACGGCCTCGTTCGTCGAACAGGCAGGCGGCGGCGATATGCAGGGTGGTGTTCATGGAATGAGCAGCGGGCGCCCCGTTCGGGGCACCCGCCAGGCGTCAGCCGGCCAGGCCGACGTAGACGTTCTGCACGTCGTCGTGACCGTCGATGGCTTCGAGGAAGGCCTCGACTTCTTCCATCTGCTCCGGCGTCAGGCTGGTCACCGGGTTCTTCGGGCGGTAGCCGAGCTTGGCCGAGTTGACGGTGAAGCCCTGCTCCGGCAGCGCCTTGCACACGGCGTCGAGGTCGGTCGGATCGGTGATGAACAGGGTCGCACCCTCGTCATCGGGGACGAAGTCCTGGGCGCCGGCCTCGATGGCGGCCAGTTCCGGATCGGCGCCATCCTCGGTGGTGGCTTCGATCAGGCCAACGTGGTCGAAGTCCCAGCTGACCGAGCCGGACGCACCGAGTTGGCCCTTGCGGAACAGCACGCGGATCTCGGCCACGGTGCGGTTGACGTTGTCGGTCAGGCACTCGACGATCACCGGCACCTGGTGCGGGGCGAAGCCTTCGTAGAGAGTGCGCTCGTAGTTGATCACCTCACCGGACAGGCCGGCGCCTTTCTTGATGGCGCGCTCCAGAGTGTCCTTGGGCATCGAAGCCTTCTTGGCCTGGTGCACGGCCAGGCGCAGCTTGGGGTTCATGTCCGGGTCGGCGCCGTTGCGCGCGGCGATCATGATTTCCTTCACCAGCTTGCCGAAGATCTTGCCTCGGGCATTGGCGGCGGCTTCTTTGGGTTTGGCTTTCCACTGGGCGCCCATCTGGGGTCTCCTGGCCGATAGGTGAGACGGCGTCGCGGCGCGCGAACGGCGGCCGGACGATCGGTTAGGCTGCGGATTCTAGTGCGTTGCGGCGCTGGCGGCACGTGCAATTTCCGCCCGGCATGATCGCAGGGAAGGCGCCGGCGCAGAGGGGCGCGCCGGCGGGGTGGTTCAGAGGTCGGGTGAGTGGCTGCCGAGCAGGGTTTGCCCGTGCTTTCGGGTGCGCTTGGCCAGGCGTTTCTCCTGGGCGGTCTTCAGCGGCTTTTTCTTGTGTTCCTTGTGCGAATCCAGACTCTTGCTCATGGCGGTATCTCCGGTAAAGGCATCATCGATTGGGGAAAAGAGTTCTCGGCACTTTCACCTCCTCGGCTCCCGGAGCCCGCTGTCATCTTGCATTGCCATCTGAGCATAGCTGCTGGCCATGAATCGGGCGGTAAACGCGACGGGTAACATGCGGTAGCGAATCGGCCGCGGGCGTGGCGGCAGGCTTTTCTATGCTTGCCCTTTCACGCTGCTCAAGGAGGCCGTCATGTCCCGCCTTTCTCATCGTCTCGCCGGCGCCGCGCTGGCCTTGCTCATGCTGCTGGGGGGCGGCCTGGCCTCGGCGCAGCAGGAAAGCCTGCGTATCGGCATCATCGGCACCGGCAACATCGGTAGCGCACTGGCCCGGCTATGGGTAGAAGCCGGGCATGAAGTGATGATCTCTTCCCGCCACCCCGAACGTTTGCAGGCATTGGCCGACGAGCTGGGGGAGCGTGCGCGCGTCGGCACGCCGCGTGAGGCCGCCGCCTTTGGCGAGGTGATCCTGCTGGCGGTGCCCTATGCCGCCACCCCGCAGGTCGGCCGCGACTATGCCGCCGAGCTGGCCGGCAAGGTGCTGCTCGATGCCGGTAACCCCAGGCCGGAGCGCGACGGGGCGATGGCCGAGGAGGCCGTCGAACTGGGCGCCGGGCTGGCCTCGCAGCAGTTCCTGCCAGGCGTGCGCCTGGTGCGCGCGTTCAATGCGATCTCCGCGCACAACCTGCGCAGCCAGGCCCATCGCCAGGGCGAGAAGCTGGCCATCCCGCTGGCCGCGGACGACCAGGCCGCCCTGCAGGTGGCGGCGCGTCTGGTGAGCGACGCCGGCTTCGACCCGGTGATAGTCGGGCCGCTTTCCAGCGCCAAATCCTTCGATTTCAACAGCGGCGTCTCGGCGCGCATGCCGACGGCGCGGCAGCTGCGCGAGGCGCTCGGGCTCTGAGAGGCTTGCCTGGCGAAAGCCGGCGGCAGAACATGGCGGTTCTGCGCAATCGTCAAAAGGAGTTGCCCATGTCGCGTTGCAAGCCGATCGCAGCGCTGTTGATGGTTTGCGGGCTGGCCGAGGCGGCGCCCGAGCAGGTGCCGCTGTATCGGGAAATCAAGGATTGGGTGGTGGCCTGCGACAACCTGCGCGGTTGCCAGGCGCTGAGTGCCACCGAGGATTACGGCCACACCCCGCTGCGGCTCGAGCTGCGCCGCGCGGCCGGAGCGCAGGCGCCGTTGCAGTTGAGCCTACGCTATGCCGGGCAGACCGAGTATTTCCCGCTGCTGCTCGACGGCGAGCCGCTATCGGCCGTCGCTGATGCCCTGCAGCTGGCGCAGGACGACGATGAGCTGCTTCTTACCGCCGAGGGCGCCGAGGCCCAGGCGCTGTTGGCCGAACTGCGCAACGGCGAGCAACTGCGCATGGCGGTGGATGGCGAGGACGAGGCCGTGGTGTCGCTGCGCGGGCTGTCCGCCGCGCTGCTGCTGATGGACTCGGTGCAGGGGCGGGGCGATGGCGTCACGGCGCTGTACCGGCCCGGCACGCGCCCGGCCAGCGAGGTGCCGGTCGCGCCGCCGGCGCCGCGTCTGCGTCCCTATCCTGGCACTGCGCCGCTGGCCGAGGCGGAGAGCCGTGCCATCGCCGAGGCGGTGATGGCGGCCACGCGCAGCGCATGGGTCGAGGAGGAGATGGACAGCACCCCGGAGGCCGAGGCCTTCGCCCTCAACGAGCGCGAGGCGCTGGTGCTGATTCGCACTTGGTGCGCGGCCTACAACTGCGATTTCGCCGTCTATCGCGTCAGCCGTCAGCCACCCTATGTCGCGCAGGACATGCGGCTCGATCCGCTGCCGTTGGACCACGACGGGTTGTCCGGCTGGGTCAGCTACCAGCCGGAGAAGGGCGAGCTGGCCTATTTGTACAAGGGGCGCGGCATCGCCGATTGCGGCGAGTCGGGCAGTTGGCGTTTCGATGGCGAGCGCTTCCAGTTGGTTTCATTCAGCCTCATGAACCGCTGCGCGGGTGGCAATCCCGGCGAGTGGCCCGAGTTGTGGCGGGTGATCGAGCCCTGAGCAATAGAGCGGCAAGCGGGGCTCTGGTGCGCACGGCGCACCCTACGGACCATTGCGCGTAGGGTGCGCCATGCGCACCGGCTTCTATGGATACAGCCCCCTACGGTCGGGTCTATTTCGCACCCTACAGATTGCGCCAGATCAGCTGCAGTCCGGCCAGCAGGATGCCCAACCGGGCGATGCGGTAGAACCACTGGTGGTTGACCCGCGATTGCAGCCACAACCCGCTCCATACCCCCAGCGGCACGATGGGCGCGAGCATCAGGCTGAGCAGCAGATTGTCCCGGCTGAACTGACCCAAGGCTGCGTAGGGAAACAGCTTGGCCGCGTTGGTCAGCAGGAAGAACAGGTTGATGGTGGCGACGAAGCGCAGCTTGTCCAGCTGCTGCGGCAGCAGGTGCATCATCACCGGTGGGCCGCCGGCGTGGGCGACGAAGCTGGTGAAGCCGGCCAGGCTCGACAGCAGCAGGCCACGGCCCTTGTGCAGCGGCCTCGGCGCCTGGTTGGCGAGCAGCAGGCCGAGGCCGACGAAGCTCACGGCGATGACCCCGATCAGCAGACCGATGGCGCGTTCGTCGAAGAAACCGAAGGTCAGCGAACCGATGGCGATACCGATCACCGCGCCCGGCAGCATGACCTTGAGGTTGGCTGTATCCCACCTGCGCCAGTAGGCCTTCAGCCCGACCACATCGGCCAGACAGAGAATCGGCAGCATCACTGCCACGGCCTGTTTCGGCGAGGTGGCCAATGCCAGCAGCGGCACGGCAATACCGCCCAGCGCGCCGCCAAAACCCCCTTTGGACAGCCCGGTGAGAAACACCGCCGGCAGGGCGAATAGAAGGAAGTCGTGCAGCGTCATGGCGTGCTCTGGTCAGGCGGAGGGCGCAGGGTAGCAAAGGGCGCGAGGTGACAGAATGTTCTCGCCGAGGATGGACGATCAGCTCACTGTGTGGCGTTTTCCGTCGGGCACTGTGTCTGCCGCGGCGTGGCTGGCGTTGCTCTAATGGACGCTCCCTTCCCGAGGACCGTCCCATGTCGCCCAAGGATCTGCTGCTGGCTCTGCTGGTGATCGTCGTCTGGGGCCTGAATTTCGTGGTGATCAAGGTCGGGCTCGAGGGTATGCCGCCGATGCTGATGGGCGCGCTGCGCTTCATGCTTGCCGCTTTTCCCGCCATCCTGTTGGTACGTCGGCCGCAGGTGCCGCTGCGCTGGCTGCTGGCCTATGGCATGACCATCTCGGTCGGGCAGTTCGCCTTTCTTTTCTACGCCATGCATGTCGGCATGCCGGCCGGGCTGGCCTCGCTGGTGCTGCAGTCGCAGGTGTTCTTCACCCTGTTCTTCGCCGCCCTGTTTCTCGGTGAGCGCCTGCGCGGCAGCAACCTGTTCGGTTTGCTGGTGGCCGCTTGCGGCCTGGCGCTGATCGGCCTGCAGAGCGGCCAGGCGATGACCCTGGCCGGTTTCGTCCTGACCATCGCCGCGGCCTCGATGTGGGCACTGGGCAACGTGGTCACGCGCAAGCTGGGCAAGGTCAATCTGCTGGGGCTGGTGGTCTGGGGCAGCCTGATACCGCCGCTGCCGTTTCTGGCGCTGTCGCTGTGGCTGGAGGGGCCGGCGCTGATCGGCGCATCGCTGCGCGGCATCGGCCTGCAATCGCTGGCGGTGCTGGCCTATCTGGCGTTCGGCGCCACGCTGCTCGGTTATGGCCTGTGGAGCCGCCTGCTGTCGCGCTATCCGGCCAGCCAGGTGGCACCGTTCTCGCTGCTGGTGCCGGTGGTGGGCATCAGCTCGTCGGCGTTGCTGCTGGGCGAACGCCTGGGTTCGCTGCAGGTGGTCGGCGCCATTCTGGTGATGGCCGGGCTGCTGCTCAACGTCTGGGGCGGACGGCTGCTCGATAGCTGGCGCCAGCGCACCGTGCGGGCGCTCTAGCGTTTTTCAGACGGCCCGCATTCAGCCCGGATGACCGGCCGAGTCGCCGCCGCTGGCGTCTCGTCTCGGTGCTTCGGCGCACTCCAGGCGGTTACGGCCATTGCTCTTGGCGCGATACAGGGCCTGGTCGGCGCTGCGGATCAGCGCAACGGCCTGGGCGTTGCTGTCCTCGGCGCTGGGGATCAGGCTGGCCACGCCAGCGCTCACCGTGACTCGCTGAAAGGGGCTGCCCTGGTGGGCGAGGTGGCGCTGTTCCAGAGCCTGCAGGAAGGTTCGGGCCACGGTCTGGGCACCTTCGCTGTCGACGTTGGGCAGGATCACCGCCAGTTCCTCGCCACCGTAGCGAGCCGCTAGATCGCCGGGGCGACGCATGCACTGCCTGAGCACATCGGCCACCGCGCGCAGGCAGGCATCGCCGGCCACATGGCCGTAGCGGTCGTTGTAGCGCTTGAACAGGTCGATATCCAGCAGCATCAGCGACAGCGGCGAACCACGACGCTGGGCGCGGCGAATCTCCACCTCCAGGGTCTGGTCGAAGCTGCGTCGGTTGGCCAGGCCGGTCAGGGCATCCTGCGACGCCAGCACCTCCAGCCGGGCATTGGCATCGAGCAGCTCCTCCCTCGCGCTCAGCAATTGCTGCTCCATGCGCGAGCGGCGGCGGATATCGAGAATCAGGCGTTGGCCGATGATGCCGATGGCCAGCAGCAGAAGCAGAATCAGCGCGGCGAACAGCTCGGCATCGCGGCGCCAGGCCGCCAGGGCCTCGGCACGGCCGACCGCGATTACGGTGATCAGCGGCAGGCGCTCATTGCGGCGAAAGGCATAGAGGCGCTCGATGCCGTCGATGCGCGACGTCTGGATGGAGGTGCCTTCATGCTTCTCGCGCAGGATTTGCAGCACCGGCGAGTCGGACCAGTCGAGGCCTACATCCTGCTCACGAAAGGGTTGGCGAAACAGCAGCAGGCCGGCGCTGCTCGACAGGCTCATCGAGCCATGTTCGCCGAGGTCGAGACCGCCATAGAAATGCAGGAAATGCTCGACACCCAGGGTGACGGCCACCGCTCCGGCGAAGCCGCCATCGGCATCGTTAAGCCGGCGGCTGACGGTGAAGACCCAGTCGCCGGTAATGCGGCTCTTGATGGTGGGGCCGATGAAAATATCCGTCGAGGGATCGTCGCGGTGATGAATGAAGAAGGCGCGGTCGGCCGCGTTGAGGCCGGACTGGGGGGCGCTGCTGGAGGCCAGCAGCCGGTCGCCCTGGGCATCGTAGATGACGATGGCGTTGGCCAGGCCGAGTACCTGGGTCTGCAGTTGCAGCAGCTTCCTGATTCGCTCCTGTTCCTGCGGGGAGAAGTCAGCCCCTTGCACGCGCTCGCTCAGGTCGTTCAGCACCAGTTCGGACTGGCGAATCACGCCCTCGGTGTAGTTGTCCAGCGCCTGAACCAGATTGAGGTTGGCCACGTTCAGCTCGCGTATCGCGCGCTCGCGGGAGAACCAGATTTGCCAGGCCGTCAGCAGGGCCAGCGACAGGCAGATGAACACCAGCAGAAAGGAGGCTAGCCGAATGCCGCGCTTCATGGCTGAAACCCAGGGGGAGGGGCGGTGAAAAGGCGGGAACGAGGGCGGGCCGCTGCGGCGGCCGCGCCCTTGGCATCATCAGTCCTGGCGGCTGGTGACTTCCAGCAGGTGATAACCGAACTGGGTCTTGACCGGGCCCTGGACCACGCCGACCGGCGCGCTGAACACCACGGTGTCGAATTCCTTGACCATCTGGCCGGGGCCGAACGAGCCCAGGTCGCCGCCGTTACGGCCGGACGGGCAGCTGGAGTTGTCCTTCGCCAGCTGGGCGAAGTCGGCGCCACCTTCGATGGCGGCTTTCAGTTCGTTGCACTTGTCTTCGCTGGCAACCAGGATGTGACGGGCAGTGGCGCGAGCCATGGGAGTACCTCCTTTCGATTGAGGTGCAGAGCCTAGCGCAATCGACTCGCCAAGCATACGGGGCCGGCGGGCGTCGGGTCGCGTCCGGCTCGTCGTCCCCCCATGTGCGGCAAGGCAACGAGGCGCTGCCGAGGCGCTCGGCAGCGCGCTTGCCTCATTGCTGCAACCAGGCTTCGGCCTGCGCTTCGTGGATCGAATCGAAGGCCTTGATGGTCAGGCCCGGAATCAATGCCCCCTCCACCTCGCTGGCGGTGCGCAGCCACTGCTGATCGGCTACCACCGCCACCCGGTCGAACTGGCGAATCAGGCGCAGCAGCTGCGGAATGCGCTTGAGCTCGACGCCCACCGCACCGAGCGTTGGCCACTCGAAACTGCCGACGCGATGGAACATCTTGCCGTGCTCTATGCCTTCGGCGGCCTGAATCAATTCGTCGAGGGCGACACGCATGGCCTCGCTGTCCAGCTTGCCGGTGAAATCCACGTCGATGCGCTGATCGCCGCTGCGGGTTACCTTGAACATGGCGATTTCTCCTCAATGGAGTGGAGCTTTCACCATACGCCGCCTGGCGCCAGGCGCGAATGGCTGCGCAGGCTTCTGGATGATCGGTCGCCTCTGGTGCAGTAGGTGCAGCACTTTCCCCAGTAAACGAAGGTCTGACCCACCACCCACTAGGCCAAAGGCGCCCCATCGCGCATCATCTGCACGGTCGGTTTGCAAGGAGAGTCCTATGCGCTTGCCCTTTTTCGCCGTCGTTCTGACGCTGGGTCTGTTCGCCGTCATGGCGCAGGCAGCGGACGAGGCGCGGCTGATCGAAGCCATCAATGCCTACCGCGGCGAGGTGCAGCGCTGCGGCGTGCAGGTTTCCGAGCCACTGCCGCCGTTGAGCAGCGATACGCGTCTGCTGCTGCCGGCGGCCGGCACCGGTGACCTGCAGCAGGCGCTGAGTGCGTCGGGCTATCCGCTGGTCAATGTGCAGGCCATCAGCCTGTCCGGCCCGCGCGATGCGCAGGCGGCGATGCAGGCGCTGGCGGAGAGCTTCTGCCGGGTGCTGCTCGACCCGCAGTTCATCGACATCGGCGTCAGCCGCATGGACCGCGACTGGCGCATCGTCCTGGCGCGCCCACTGCTCAGTGGCCGCCTCGGCGACTGGCAGGCCGAAGGACAGAACCTGCTGCAGCGCATCAACGCCGCCCGCGCCCAGGCGCGCCAGTGCGGCGCTCAGCAGTTCGCCGCAGCCGCACCGCTGACCTGGAGCGCGGAGCTGGCCACGGCAGCCGAGTCGCATAGCCGCGCCATGGCCAATGACAACTTCTTCGCTCACCAGGGCCGCGACGGCCGGACTCCGGGGGATCGGGCGGAGCTGGCCGGCTATGGCGGTGGGCGCATTGGCGAGAACATCGCCGCCGCATTGGACACGGCTGACAAGGTGGTCGAAGGCTGGCTGGCCAGCCCGGCTCATTGCGCCAACCTGATGAACCCACAGTTCGAGGAACTCGGCGCCGCCTACGGCAGCGACCCGCAAAGCGACGCTGGCATCTACTGGACCGCGCTGTTCGGCGGACGCTGAGCTGCCTCAGGCGACGCCGAACACCTGAGCCAGGTGCTGTTCGTAGCGCGCCACGTCGCGCTCGATGTTCGGCACCTTCATCACGTCGTTGCAGATGAAGGTGGGCAGGGCGCTCATGCCGAGAAATTCGTTGGCCTTGTGGAAGGGGAAGTACACCGCGTCCACGCCCTTGCCTTCGAAGAAGTCGGTCGGGTCCTCGAAGGCCTGCACCGGGGCGTTCCAGGTCAGCGACAGCATGTACTGCTTGCCCTGGATCAGCCCGCCGCTACCGTACTTCTGCGAGGCGTCGGAGCGGGTGCGGCCGTCGTTGGCGTAGAGGCTGCCGTGGCCGGCGGTGAACACCTCGTCCAGATACTTCTTCACCGTCCAGGGGGCGCCCATCCACCAGCCGGGCATCTGGTAGATCACCACGTCGGCCCAGAGGAATTTCTGTACCTCGTCCTCGACGTCGTAGCCGCCGTCGATGAAGGTGGTCTTGATATCGAAACCGGCGCGGTCGAGAAAGGCCACGGCAGCGTCGTGCAGGGTGGTGTTGTACTGGCCGTTGGAATGGGCGAACTGTTTGCCGCCATTGAGCAGGAGGATCTTTTTCATTGGGGGTCTCCGGAAAATGTGGCGGCAGGTTATCGGGCCCTGCGCGCGTGAAATACCCCGCAGCGGTCAAATTATTGTTGACTGAAAGTCATGAAATGCGAGCTGAAGCCTGCGTTAAGGTGAGGTGGTATTCCTTATCCGGAGCCTTCCCGATGTATGCCTTTATCCTCCACGCCCACACCCGACCCGAACAGGCCGAAGCCTTCGAGCGGCTGTTCCGGGCTTACGTCGAACCCAGCCGCGCCGAGCCCGGCTGCATCGAATACCACATGCTGCGCGACGTGCAGGACCCGACCCTGTTCATCTTCTACGAGGTATGGGCATCGCGGGAGGCGCTGGCCGAGCACATGGCGCTGCCGCACATGCGCGAGTTTCACGAAAGGCGCATGGATTACCTGCGCCGTGATGTCGAGCTTCGTGAAATCGAGATGCTCAGCCCGGCACGTTGAGTGAGTCGCTGAACGCCCGGTGGCATGGCGCACCCTTGTAGGGTGCGCCATGCGCACCTTGAAGCAGCGGGCCCTGATGGTTGACCGCACGCATCAGAGAACGCTGGTGCGCACGGTGCACCCTACGGGCCGAATCAGCGCCAGTTGAGAATCGGCCAGCCGGCCTGTTCGGCGTGGGCGCGCAGGGTCGGGTCGGGGTTGACCGCGAACGGCCTGTCCACCAGTTGCAGCAGCGGCAGGTCGTTGCGCGAGTCGGAGTAGAAGCTGGCGCCGGCCAGGTTCTCGCTCTGCTCGGCGAGCCAGGCCTGTAGCCGTGTCACCTTGCCTTCGCGGTAGGTCAGCACGCCCTGGGTGCGGCCGCTGTAGAAGCCGTGTTGCAGCTCCAGGTCGATGGCCAATACCTCGTCGATACCGAAGCGCTCGGCGATGGCGCTGACCAGGAAATGCGCCGAGGCGGAGATCACCAGCAGGCGATCGCCGGCTTCGCGGTGCGCGGCCAGGGTGCGGCTGGCGTCGCTGTAGAAGATCGGCTCGATGACGTCCTCGACGAAGGGCTCGACCACATGGGCGACCTCCTCGGGTGTGCGCCCCAGCAGTGGCGCCAGGGTGAAGGCCATGTAGTCCTCCATGGCCAGTTCGCCCGCCGCGTACAGGCGCATCAGCTCCTGCTCGCGGGCGATGAAGGCTTCGCCATCGGCCCAGCCCAGCTTGGTCATTTCCACTGCCCACAGGCTGGCGCAGTCGCCGTGGATCAGGGTTTCGTCGAGATCGAAGATTGCCAGGGCCATCACGCCACCTCCCGGATCGCATCGGCGCCTATGGCCAGGCTGACGCTCTGGCCGTCGTGGTGCAGGTCGGCGGCGGAGCGGTTGAGCACGTCTACCAGCAATTCCACGCCGCGCGCTTCGACGCGATAGCGGATCACGTTGCCGAGTAGGCTGTGGCTGCGAATCTGCGCCTCGATGCCGCCGTCGGCGAAGTGGATGGCCTCCGGGCGAATCGCCACGCGGCTGCCGATCGGCTGGCCGAGCAGGCGGCTGGCGGCCTCGGCGTCTAGCAGGTTGTAGTTGCCGATAAAACCGGCGGCGAAGGCATCGGCCGGTGCGGTGTAGAGGGTTTCGGCGTCGCCGCTCTGGACGATCTGTCCGCCGTTCATCAGCACGATGCGGTCGGACAGCACCAGCGCCTCTTCCTGATCGTGGGTGACGAAGATGGTGGTCAGGCCCAGCTCGCGCTGGATGGCGCGGATCTGCTCGCGCAGGTGCTTGCGGATGCGCGCATCCAGCGCCGACAGTGGCTCGTCGAGCAGCAGCAGGCGCGGGCGAGTGACCAGCGAGCGGGCCAGGGCCACACGCTGGCACTGGCCGCCGGAGAGCTGCTGCGGATAGCGCCCGGCATAGTCGCCGAGCTCCACCAGCTCCAGCACCTCGGCGACGCGCTTGCTGGCCTCGGCGGCTGGGACCTTCTGCATGCGCAGGCCGAAGGCGACGTTCTGCTGCACGGTCATATTGGGGAACAGCGCATAGCTCTGGAACACCATGCCGATGCCGCGCTTTTGCGGCGCAACGGGCACCAGGTCCTCGCCGCCCAGCAGGATCTGCCCGCCGTCGACTGCCGTCAGGCCGGCGATGCAGCGCAGCAGGGTGGACTTGCCGCAGCCGGACGGGCCGAGCAGGGTGATGAACTGGCCCTGGCCGATCTCGATGTTGATGTCGGTGAAGATGGGCGTTGCGCCGTAGCTTTTGTGCAGGCCGCGGATATTCAGGTAACTCATGATTTGTCCTTGTTCAGACGGTTGGCCGCCCAGGTCATCAGCAGCACGAACATGAAATAGGAGATCACCAGGGCGCTGGTGAAGTGGCCGCTGTCGTTGCGCATGTTGTACAGGTACACCTGCAGCGTTTCGTAGCGGCTGCCCACCAGCAGGTTGGCGAAGACGAACTCGCCGAACAGGAAGCTGAAGGACAGGAACACCGAAACCATCAAACCCTTGCGCAGATTGGGCAGCACCACCAGGAAGGCCGCGCGCCAGGTGCTGGCGCCGAGCAGGTGGGCGGCATCCATCAGGTCGCGCAGGTTGATCGCCTGCAGGTTGTTGGTGATGGCGCGGTACATGAAGGGCAGGGCGATGGTGAAGTAGCAGCCGATCAGGATCCACGGCGTACCGAGGATCGGCAGCGGGCCGGACGCGAACAGCTGCATCAGGCCCACCGAGGACACCACCGGCGGAATGGCGAACGGCAGCAGGATCAGCACGTTCATCAGCGCGTCCAGCTTGGGGAAGTGGTAGTTGACCACGAACAGCAGCGGCAGGATCAGCAGCAGCGACAACGCCAGGGCGCCGAAGCACACCAGCAGCGAGCGGCCGAAGGCGGCGAGAAAGCGCGCATCGCTCCACAGCGCCACGTACCACTTGAAGGTGAAGCCGCTGGGCAGGATGGTCGCCGACCAACTGGTGGACAGCGAATAGACCAGGGTGCCGAGCAGCGGCAGCAGCAGGATCAGAAACAGCAGGTAGACCACCAGTTGGTGGAACAGCGGCGAGCGTTTTTCAGCGGGCGACATGGTAGCTCCGGCGCAGCAGCCATTGGTGGACGATGGTGATCAGGGTCATCAGGCCGACCAGCACCATCGCCAGCGCGCTGGCCATGTTCGGGTCAAGGAAGATGTCGCCGGAAACCATCGACGCGATACGGATCGGCAGGATGTTGAAGTTGCCGGTGGTCAGCGCGTACACCGTCGCGTAGGCGCCCAGGGCATTGGCCAGAAGAATGACGAAGGTACCGAGCAGCGCCGGGGTCAGCACCGGCAGGCCGATATGCCGCCAGAACTGCCAGGTATTGGCGCCAAGCAGTTCGGCCGACTCGCGCCAGTCCTCACGCAGGGCGTCGAAGGCCGGGTAGAGCAGCAGCACGCCGAGGGGGATCTGGAAGTAGGTGTAAAGCACGATCAGGCCGGTCTTGGAATAGAGGTTGAAGTCCTCGATCACCCCCATCTGCTTGAGCAGGATGGTCAGCGCGCCGTTGAAGCCGAGCAGGATGATGAAGGCGAAGGCCAGCGGCACCCCGGAGAAGTTGCTGGTCATGTTGGAAAACGCCATGACGAAATCGCGCAAGCGGCTGCTGACCTGGCGCAGCGAATAGCTGCCGATGATGGCGACGACGATGCCGAACAGGCTCGACCAGAAGGCGACCTCCAGACTGTGGCGCATGGCCTGGCGGTAGAACGCCGAGGAGAAGGCCTGCTGGAAATTGCCCAGGCCCCAGCCGTCGGCAGTGTTCAGGCTGTTGCTCGCCACCCAGGCCAGTGGTGCGATCTGGAAGGCGAAGAAGAACAGCGCGAAGGGCACCAGGCACAGCAGTGCCCAACCCTTGCTGGAGATGGACGACTTCATGCAAGCAGCTCCCTGCACCAGGGTTTGTCGTGGGCCGCGCCGAGCAGCTGGCAGATGGTGCCGCACAGCTCGGTCTGTTGTGGGCGGGCTGCAGGATCGAGGCTGAAGGCGCTGCCGAGAACGATCAGCGGCACTTCGCGCTCTTCCGGCAGCACGCCGTTGTGGCTGCGGTCGTTGTTCATGCCGTGGTCGGCAGTCACCAGAATCTGGTAACCGGCGTCGAGCCAGGTCTGGATGTACTCGGCCAGCAGCACGTCGGCCATGCGCGCGGCGTTGCGGTACTGCGAACTGTCGAGGCCGTGCTTGTGGCCGGCGTCGTCGATGTTCATCGGGTGCACCAGCAGCAGGTTCGGCGCGTGAAGCTGGCGCAGGCTGTCGGCATCGGCCAGCAGGTGCGAATCCGGGTAATGGTCGGCGTAATAGAAGTGGCCGTACTGGATCGGCAGCGACGGTTCAAAGGTGTGGCGGTCGCGGGCGGCCTGGAAGGGCGCGCGGTTGTAAAGCTCGCTGACCCAGTGATAGGCCGCGGCGGCGGTGCTCAGGCCGGCGTCACGGGCGTAGTGAAAGATGCTGCGCTGATTCGACAGGCGTACCACATCGTTGTGCACGATGCCGCTGTCGATGGGCGCCACGCCGGTGAGGATGCATTCGTAGAGCGGGCGGGACAGTGCCGGCAGTGCGCAATCGAGCTTGTACAGCGCAGCGCGCCCGGCCTGGCAGTAAGCCAACAGGTGGCCCAGCGCATGCTGGGCCACCTGATAGCTCAGGCCATCCAGTACCACCAGGATGACGTTGTGCTTCATGGGTTTCTCTCGTTCGGTCGTAGCCCGGATGCAATCCGGGGGCGTACTTGGCGATTGCCCCGGATTTCATCCGGGCTACGGATCAATGGTGTCGCGGCCGCATCAATTCATATTGATGATCACGTGCTCCTGCCACAGACGCGGCAGTGCCTTGGAGGTGGCTTCCCAGGCGGCGGCATCCTTGATCGGCTGGACCTTGGCGTACTGCTCTTGCGGCAGCAGCTTGGCCTGTACCTCGGCCGGCAGGTCGATGTGCTCGGCGCGGATCGGACGGGCGTGGCCCTTGGCCAGATTGATCTGCCCGGCATCGCTGAGGATGTATTCGCGGGTCAGTTTGGCGGCGTTGGGGTTCTTCGCCCACTTGTTGATGATGGTGCTGTAGCCGGAGATCACCGAACCGTCGGACGGGATCAGCACCTCGAAGCGCTCGGGGTCGATCTGGTCGCGGTAGGACAGGCCATTGAAGTCCCAGACCACGCCGACTTCCACTTCACCCTTCTCCAGGGTCTGGATGGTCGGGTTGGCCAGCGACAGGCGGCGCTGCTTGGCCAGGTCGGCGTACAGGTCCAGCGCCGGCTGGATGTTGCTCTCGTTGCCGCCCAGGGCGATGGCCGCGGCCAGTACGCCGTTGGTGGCCTGCGCGGCGGTGCTGACGTCACCGGCGGCGACCTTGTAGGTGCCGGTTTTCAGGTCGGCCCAGGAACGCGGAATATCCTTGACCAGTTGCTTGTTGACGATGAAGGCGATGGAGCCGGTGTAGGCCAGCATCCAGTGGCCGTCCTTGTCCTTGGCCCAGTCCGGAATCTGCTCCCAGGTGCTCGGCTTGTACGGCTGGGTCACGCCCTGCTGCACGGCGATGGGGCCGAAGGCGGCGCCGACGTCACCGATATCGGCGGTGGCGTTTTCCTTCTCGGCGGCGAACTTGGCGATTTCCTGCGCCGAGCTCATGTCGGTGTCCTGGTGCTTGAGGCCGTAAAGCTTGGCCAGATCGGCCCAGGTGTCTTTCCAGTTGGCCCAGCTGTCGGGCATACCCACGCTATTCACCGCGCCTTCGGCGCGTGCGGCCTTTTCCAGTGCCTGCAAGTCGGTGCCTTCGGCCATGGCGGAGGACGCCAGGGCGATGGCCGAGCCCATCAGTGAAGCCAGCAGCAGTTGTTTCATTGGAAACTCCTTTGCAGTGAGAGTGTTGGTCTAGATCAGCAATACCCGAGCCAATCTAGGCGCCTTCGATGACAGTTTTATGTCCGGCCACCAGTGGCAGATGTCTAGGTGCAGCGGGCCGGTGCGCTTCACAAGCGTAGACCATGGATAAGTGGCTGATTTGCTGGGCTGTGAGTAAGCATGGCGGTGGCATGCGGCGTGCTTGCAGCAGAGTTGTCATCTATCAGTCATCTAGACTGCCTAGTCTTGTAACCCGTCTTAGCGAAGGCTTTTGCCCTGTCATGGGGCTGGACTAGTCCAAAAGGGGAGATATTGATGCGCGAAGAAGCGCCGCGGGCCGTCACCATCATCTGCCGCGCCCTGCAGGAGCAGATAGACCGGGGCCTGTTGCCCTCCGGCAGCAAGCTGCCGGCCGAGCGCAGGCTCAGCGAACTGTTCGATACCACGCGCATCACTCTGCGCGAGGCGCTCGGGCAACTGGAGGCGCAGGGGCTGGTCTATCGTGAGGAGCGGCGCGGCTGGTTCGTTTCACCGACGCGGGTGGCCTACAACCCGCTGGTTCGCACCCACTTCCACGCCATGGTGGCCGAGCAGGGGCGGGTACCGGCTACCGAAGTGCTGAGCGCCAGGCTGATGCCGGCCAGTGCGGAAATCTGCCAGGTGCTGGAGCTGCCGGCGCTGTCGAGCGTCTATCAGGTATGCCGCGCGCGGCGCATCGACGGGCGCCTGGTGCTGTACGTCGAGCACTATCTCAACCCGGCCTATTTCCCCGGCATCCTCGACTTCGACCTGACCCGCTCGCTGACCGACCTCTACGCCAGCGAGTACGGCATTCACTACGGTCGCGTGCGCTTCGACATGGTGCCTACCGCGCTGCATGCCGAAGCTGCGGCCAGCCTCAAGGTGGCGCCCGGTAGCCCGGCGCTGCGCATCACCCGGGTCAACCGTGACCAGCACGGGCGCATCATCGACTGCGACCTGGAGTTCTGGCGCCACGACGCCATTCACGTCAGCGTCGAAGTCCCCGAGTAGGGGGCGCTGCGCGCACCGAGGTTGCCGGCAGACTTCTAATAGGCAGTGCGCAAGGAATACGGAGAGGCGGGTGCGCATGGCGCACCCTACCGTTTATCGGCTTCTGCGATATTTTTCCGACCATTGTCGAAACGTTCCCGGCGCATTCGACTATCCAGTACCCACCCACCAAGGAACTGGAGCGCGCTATGAAATACCTCTGCCTCGTCTACGCCAACGAACAGGAGCTGCACAGCTCCCCCGACAGCCCGCATGACAGCGAGTGCTTCGCCTACGCCAACTCGGTACAGGAGAGCGGGCGCATGCTCGCCGCCGAGGCGCTGCAGTCGATGCAGACCGCCACCACCGTACGCATGCGCGGCGGCAAGCTGGCGATCACCGACGGCCCCTTCGCCGAAACCAAGGAGCAACTGGCCGGCTTCTATCTGGTGGAGGCGCGCGACCTCAACGAGGCCATCCAGCTCGCCGGACACATTCCCGCCGCCCGTGTCGGCTGCGTGGAGGTGCGCCCGGTGCGCGAGCTGGATATCCAGCTGGCGCAGCTGCAGGCCGGCCAGCACTGAGCCGGCAAGACTCGATCAACCGGGAGAACCGCCATGGATCGCCGCTACATCCCCGAAGTCGCCACGCGTGAGCAGTGGCTGGCAGCGCGCAAGGCGCTGCTCGAACAGGAAAAGGCGCTGACCCGTCAGCGCGACGCAATCAACCGCGCCCGCCGTGCCCTGCCCATGGTGCTGGTGGAAGAGGATTACCGCTTCGACGGCCCGCAGGGCGAGGTCGGTCTGGAAGCGCTGTTCCACGGGCGCCGCCAGCTGATCGTCTACCACTTCATGTACCACATGGATCGCGGCGAGGGCTGCGACGGCTGTTCCTGCCTGGTGGACAACATCGGCCACCAGGCCCATCTGCATGCCCGCGACACCAATCTGGTGCTGGTCTCCCGCGCGCCCTTGGCCGATCTCGAAGCCTTCAAGCGGCGCATGGGTTGGACCCTGCCCTGGTACAGCTCCTACGGCAGCCGCTTCAACTACGACTACCACGCCACCACCGACGAGCAGGTCGCGCCGGTCGAATACAACTACCGCGACAAGGAGGAACTGCAGCGCCTGGGCCTGACCTATCACATCCAGGGCGAGCAGCCCGGAGTCAGCGTGTTCCTGCGCGACGGCGGGCGGATCTACCACACCTATTCCTGTTACGGCCGAGGGCTGGAGATGCTGATGAGCAGCTTCCATTTCCTCGACTTCACGCCTTTTGGCCGCGGCGAGGGTTGGGACGGTATGCCCGATCTGGACGGCAAGGGGCTCAACTGGACGCGCCTGCATGACGAGTACGAACAGAGCGCACCCACCCACGACTGCTGCGGCCACAAGGCCTGACTTCAGCGAAGGAGAACGACATGAGTCAGCACGAACTGCAAGATGCTCTGAACGACTGGACCGAAGCCTGCCGCAGCAAGGACGTGGCGCGCATCATGAGTCACTACGCCGAGGACGTGGTGTCCTACGATGCCGTGGGCCCCTTGCGCTTCCAGGGGCGCCCGGCATACCAGGCACATTGGCAGGCCTGCATGGAGATGTGCAGCGGCCCGGGGATGTTCGAGCCCCACGAGCCGACCTTCACCGCCAGCGGCGATCTCGGCGTGACCCATTACCTGTTGCACTGCGGCGGCAGCAATGAGAAGGGCGAGCTGCAGACCTGCTGGATGCGCGTGACCCAGTGCCTGCGCCGCCAGGGTGGCCGCTGGCTGATCTTCCACGAACACTTCTCCGCCCCGAGCGACATGGAAAGCGGCAAGGCGCTGTTTGACCTTCAACCCTAGGAACGGGCATTCGAGTTACTGACCACCCAGCGCCGCGCAGGAAGGCTCGTAGCGCTGCTGGCAGGCGCTCTGGTACAGGCGCTGGGCCTGGTCGGGATCGCGTGGTACGCCGCCTTCACCGCGGCGGTAGAGGTTGCCCAGCACATGCTGGGCCATCGGGTTGCCCGCAGCGGCCGACTGATTGAGGTACTTGAGCATGTCGCGCTGGTTGGCGAACTCAGGGGCATCGCGCCCGGTATAGAGATAGGCCAGGCTCACCGCCGCCATGGCGTGTCCCTTGTCGGCGGCCTGCTTCCACCAGTATTCGGCCTGCTTGAGGTTCTTCTCCGGCTGGCCGACGAAGTAGCTGCTGCCGAGCTGGAACTGGCTGTCCAGATCGCCGCGCTGGGCCTGCAGGCGCAGTTGGCTCTGCGCATCCTGGATGGCGGGCTGTTCGCTCTGTTGCGGCGTAGGCGTCTGCGAGGGAGTAGCGGTCGTGGGCTCGCGGCCGGCGCATCCGGCCAGCAGCGCCAGGGCGAGCAGGGCCAGGGTGGTGTGTAACGGGGCTGTCGGGCTGGGCATGCGTTGAACTCCGTGGGCAAGAGGCAAGTCGCTATTAGGCTTGCCTAGCTCACCTTAGTTCGCCTGGCCTTATCTGTCTGTCGCGCTCGTGACTTCCCACTGCCGCGGTGAGCTGCAATCCTGAGCGCTGATTTCGTTCACGAGGCAGCCATGAAGATCAGCGCGGATTTCGACAGCGGCAACATCCAGGTCATCGATGCCAGCGACCCGCTGCGGGTGCAGCTGGCCATGCGGCCGGATCTCAACAGCTATCACTTCCAGTGGTTTCATTTCCGGGTCGAGGGCCTGCAGCCAGGCCAGCGCCATGCCTTCAGCCTGACCAATGCCGGGCAGTCGGCCTACAACAAGGCCTGGGACGGCTACCAGGCCGTGGCCAGCTACGACCAGCAGGACTGGTTCCGCGTGCCCACCCGTTTCAAGGACGGTCAACTGCACTTCGAGCTGCTCGCCGAGCGCGAGCAGGTCTGGTTCGCCTATTTCGAGCCCTATCCGCGAGCGCGCCACGAGCGCCTCGTCGCCCAGGCCCTGGAGCGGGGGGGTGAACTGGTGGCCTGCGGCCGAAGTCTGGAAGGCCGCGATATCCAGCTGCTGCGCATTGGCGCTCAGGCCGCCGCGCCGCGCAAGCTGTGGCTCATCGCCCAGCAGCATCCCGGCGAGCATATGGCCGAGTGGTTCATGGAGGGGCTGATCGAACGCCTACAGGACCCGCATGACGCCGAGGTCCAGGCGCTGCTCAGCCAGGCCGAGTTCTACCTGATACCGAACATGAATCCGGACGGTGCCTTCCGCGGCCATCTGCGTACCAACCTGGCGGGGCAGGACCTCAATCGCGCCTGGCAGTCGGCCAGTGTCGAGCGCAGCCCCGAGGTGCTGTTCGCGTTGCAGCATATGCAGCGCATCGGCGTCGACCTGTTCCTCGATATCCACGGCGACGAGGAGATCCCCCACGTATTCACCGCGGGCTGCGAGGGCAACCCCGGCTATACGCCGCGCCTGGCCGCGCTGGAGGAGGACTTCCGCCAGCGCCTGGTGAGCATCGGCGCCGAGTTCCAGACCCGTTTCGGCTACCCGCGCGACGAGCCCGGCCAGGCCAACCTGACCCTGGCCTGCAACGCGGTGGGCGAGGCCTTCGATTGCCTGTCGTTCACCATCGAGATGCCGTTCAAGGATCACGACGACAACCCGCAGCCGCGCACCGGCTGGAATGGCGCGCGCTCGAAGAAGCTGGGGCAGGATGTGCTGACGGTGCTGGCGCAGATGGTAGGGCGCTTGCGGTAGGGTGCGCCGCGCGCACCGGGGGCTCCTCGCGAGCCATCGTATGGCGCCCAGGGTGGACAGGCTTTACCGATACGTCGCTCTGGTGGATGTAAAAAGCGACATTCACCCAAGGGTTCGGCATTGGAGCTGGTGCGCACGGCGCACCCTACGGGTTAGCGTCGCGCAAGTAGCGTCAAAGTTGGCGGGCAAAAAAAGCCCGTCACGAGGACGGGCGTAAAGTGCCGTAAACACATGGAGACAATCGGACGCGCGAGCGCGCCTGGAATTACAGGATCGACAGCGGGTAGTTGATGATCAGTCGGTTCTCGTGGGCATCCTGGCCAACGTCACGGCGGACGTTGGAGTTACGCCAGCGGATGCTCAGGTTCTTCAGGCCGCCTTCCTGAATGGTGTAGGCCAGCTCCGATTCGCGCGCCCATTCCTCGGCATCGGTACGGCCGCCGGTGTGGATGTTGGAGCCGCTGGTGTAGCGGTTCATCAGGGTCAGGCCGGGGATGCCGAGGCCGGCGAAGTTGTAGTCGTGACGCACCTGCCAGGAGCGCTCTTCGGGCGCGTCGAAGCTGGCGGTGAAGCCGTCGTTGACCAGGGTGCCGCCGCTGGAGCCGTCAATGCGCAGGAACTTGGTATCGCCGCTCAGGCGCTGGTAGGCCACCATGAAGGTGTTGTTACCGGTCTTGGCGGAGAGGCTGCCCTGATAGACCTTGTTGTCCAGGTTGCCGGCCTTGGCTGCGCCTTCTTCCTTGCCATTGAAGTAACCCAGGTTGGCGCCCAGCACCCAGTCGCCGACCGGTTGGCTGTGGGTCAGCTGCAGGAAGCTCTGCTGGTACACGTCCTCCAGGCGCGCATGCCATGCGCCGACCATGGTGTTGTTGCCGTTGAAGCGGTACTCACCGCCGCCGAAGTTGAAATCATCGCCCTCGATACCGTTGAAGGACATGTCCTCGCGGCTGGCGTCGTTACGCTGGCTGTTCTTCCAGAACTGGCCGCCGTACAGGTTCAGACCGTCGATTTCACTGGAGGTGATCTGTGCGCCCTGGAAGGTCTGTGGCAGCGCACGGCCGTCGTCCGCGCGCAGGATCGGCAGCACGGCGAACCACTCGCCCACCTTCAGCTCGGTCTTGGACAACCTGGCCTTGGCGGCAACGGCGGTGCGACCGTAATCATCGGGGGCATGACGGTCATTGCCCGTGCCATGTACCGGCAGCAGGCCGCTGTTGATGCTGCCCTTGCCGCCATCGAGCTTGACTGCATACAGGCCGAGTACGTCCAGACCGAAGCCGACGGTGCCTTGGGTGAAACCGGAGCGGGCATCGAGGATGAAGCTCTGGGTCCACTCGGCCGCCTGGCCCTGATCGCTGCCCTGCACCGACGGGCCGGAGTGGTTGAGGAAGTTGCGGTTGAAGTAGTAGTTGCGTAGGCCGAGGGTGACCTTGGCGTCTTCGACGAAGCCGGCGGCATGGGTGGCGGTGGGCATCACGAGCGCCAGCGCGGTGCTGCCGAGCAGGGCCAGGGGAAGGGTGTTGCGTGCGGTCATTGTTGTTGTGCTCCCAGTTTTTGAACGAACCATCCCCTGCTGGCCTGATGGCAGCCTGCATGGCGGGAGGGTGTGAATGCCCCGTAGGGCAGGCCGGCCGAACGCGACCGGTCATTGCTGGTGGCTGGCGTCAGCCTCCGGCGAATCCGGTTCCAGGGACTGTGGTGGCGTTGAATGCGAAGCGAGCGCGCAGCGGCTGCGCTGAAGCAGAGGCGAGGATTGTCATGCTCTGGTCCTGATTATTGTTGTTATCGATGTCATATGTCGTCATACAACTAGTTCGATTATCGACAGCCTTTTTGGCGCTTGTCAACGCCTGGCTAGACCAAAGTATGAGTGGCTACAGCGCGTATAACCGCGCTATGGCCGCTGTGAAGAGGTGCAGTGCAGGGTAGGACAGCTCATCTGGTATTGATATCGTTGTGTGATAACGTATGACAAATTTGCTTACATCGAGGGCTATCCATGCCGCATTGCCTGATCGAGGCCGCCAGCGAGGTGGCCGAGTACATCGCGCCGCAGGCACTGGTGCAGTTGGTGCACGATCAGGCGGCGGGCACTGGCCTGTTCCAGCCCGGTGAAGTCAAGGTGCGCCTGAGTCTGTACGAGCACCACTGCGTCGGCGGCGAGGCGGGGCCGTTCGTGCACCTGATCTTCTATCTGCTGGCGGGGCGCAGCGATGACGACAAGCGCGCGCTGTCGCGGCGCATCGTGCGGGCGCTGGTGCAGCGCCTGCCGCAGGTGCCGGCGATCTCCCTGGACGTGCGCGACATTCGCCGTGAGGTGTTCGGCAACCGGCGCAACTGCCAGGAGGATTAATCCGTCTCCAGCAGGCGGGCGCCTGCGCCCTGTTCGCCGAGTTCGTCCCGGGGGTTGCGCAGTGGGCAGTCCTGCATCGACAGGCAACCGCAACCGATACAGCCGGTGAGCTGGTCGCGCAGTCGCGTCAGTTGCTCGATGCGAGCATTCAGATCGCGCTGCCACTGCGCCGAGAGCTGTTGCCAGTCGGCAGCCGTGGGCATGTGGTCGCAGGGCAGGGTGGCCAGCGCCGCGCCGATATCGGCCAGCGGGATGCCCAGGCGCTGCGCCACCTTGATGATCGCCACGCGGCGCAGCACGTCGCGCCGGTAACGCCGCTGATTGCCGGCGTTGCGCTGGCTGTGGATCAGCCCCTTGGTTTCGTAGAAATGCAGTGTGGAAACCGCCACGCCGCTGCGTTCGGCGACCTGGCCGACGCTCAGCGGACGTTCGTGAATGGACATGGAAAATCCCTCTTGACCTTAAGTTAAGTTGAGGTTTTACCCTCGCAGGCCCTGATACACAACTCCGAGGGTTTTTCCATGCAGGATCGCATTCGACTGGTATTGATATACGGCAGCGTGCGTGAAGAGCGCTTCTGCGACCAGGTGGTGGCCTGGGCGCGCGAGCAGATCGAACAGCGCAGCGAATTCGAGCTGAGCCTGGTCGACCCGGCCGTGATGTTCCGCCAGCCCGGCGAGCCGCAGGAGATCGCGGAGCAGCGCCATCAGTCGCTGCAGCAGCTGCTGCGCGCCGATGCCTTTCTGATCGTCACCCCGGAGTACAACCACGGCTATCCGGCGGCGCTCAAGCAGTTCATCGACGAGGTACCGGCCTCCTGGGAAGCGCGGCCGGTGGGGTTCGTCAGTTATGGCGGGGTATCCGGCGGGTTGCGTGCGGTGGAACAGCTGCGCCAGGTGCTGGCGGAGCTGCATGCGATGACGGTGCGTGGCTCGGTGAGCTTCACCAATGCCTGGGAGCAGTTCGATGAGCAGGGCCGCCTGAGCGAGCCGCGGCGCGCCAACTCGGCGCTGGCGCATACGCTGGTGCAACTGAACTGGTGGGCGCAGACGCTGCGCGCCGGGCGCGAGCGGGTGCCTTACGAGCGGATCAGGGGTTAGAAACGACGTAGCCCGGATGCAGGCCGGGAGCTTTGGAGCGCATCCGCGATTGCATCCGGCTACGGCGCAGTCATCTGTAGGGCGGGTGCAACCCGCCAGGGCTATGTGGCGGGTTTCACCCCGCCCTACGCACGTTGCGGTCCTACTTTTGCCCTCTCCCCCAACCCCTCTCCACTAGGCGTGTCCCCAATAAATGGGAGAGGGGGCGGGCGCTGATCAGCCGCGGTAGTAGCGCTGCGGCACGAACGGGGTCTTGGCCACTTTCATCGCCACGCGCTTGCCGCGCACCACGGCCCAGACGTCGCTGTCGACGGCGGTGTGGCTGGCATTGACGTAACCCATGGCCACCGGTGCGCCGAGGGTCGGGCCGAAGCCGCCGCTGCATACCTGGCCGATCACGGTGCCGTCGGCATCGACGATTTCCGCGCCTTCACGCACCGGTACGCGCTCCTGCGGCAGCAGGCCGACGCGCTTGCGCGCCACGCCTTTTTGCTGCTGCTCGAATACGCGCTCGGCGCCCGGGAAGTTGCCGGCACGCTCGCCATCTGCACGACGCACCTTGGAGATGGCCCACAGCAGGCTGGCTTCGATCGGCGTGGTGGCGCTGCTCATGTCGTGGCCGTACAGGCACAGGCCGGCTTCCAGGCGCAGCGAGTCGCGCGCGCCCAGACCGATGGCCTCGACTTCCGCTTCGGCCAGCAGGCTGCGCGCCAGGGTTTCGGCCTGATCGACGGCGACGGAAATCTCGAAACCGTCTTCGCCGGTGTAGCCGCTGCGGCTGACGATGCATTCGCTGCCCAGCAGGCGCACGCGGGCCACCTGCATGAAGGTCATCTTGCTCACTTCCGGGGCCAGGCGGGCCAGCACGTCGACCGCTTTCGGGCCTTGCAGGGCGAGCAGGGCGCGCTCCTCGAACAGGCACTCGATCTGGCACTGCTCGCCGATGTGCTTCTGCAGGTGGGCCAGGTCCTGATCCTTGCAGGCGGCGTTGACCACCAGGTACAGGGTGTCGTCACCCAGGTTGGCGACCATCAGGTCGTCGAGGATGCCGCCCTGGGCATCGGTGAACATGGCGTAGCGCTGCAGGCCCACCGGCAGGTCGATGATGTCCACCGGCACCAGGGTTTCCAGGGCGCGCGCGGCGTTCTCGCCACGCAGCAGGATCTGGCCCATGTGCGAAACGTCGAACAGGCCGGCGGCCTCGCGGGTGTGCAGGTGCTCCTTCATCACGCCCAACGGGTACTGCACGGGCATGTCATAGCCGGCGAAGGGCACCATGCGCGCGCCGAGTTCGAGGTGCAGGGCGTGCAGCGGAGTCTTGGCGAGAGTTTCAGTGGTCATGTCGATTTCCTGTTGGGTGCGCCGCGCGCACCGGTTGGGGCCGCGGCGCGGCCCGTTGTACGTTGTGTGTCAGTCAGCGTAGACCGGGAAGGTGGCGCACAGGTCGGCGACCTGGCTGCGCACGCGCTCGATCACGGTCGGGTTGTCCAGGTCGTCGAGGATGTCGCAGATCCAGCCGGCCAGGGTGCGGCATTCGCCTTCCTTGAAGCCGCGGGTGGTCACGGCCGGAGTGCCGATGCGGATGCCGGAGGTGACGAACGGCGACTGCGGGTCGTTGGGCACGGCGTTCTTGTTCACCGTAATGTGGGCATCGCCCAGCGCCGCGTCGGCCGCCTTGCCGGTCAGGCCCTGCTTGACCAGGCTGATCAGCATCAGGTGGTTGTCGGTGCCGCCGGAGACCACGTCATAGTCGCGCTCGACGAACACTTCGGCCATGGCGCGGGCGTTGTCGATCACCTGCTGCTGGTAGGCCTTGAAGCCCGGCTCCAGCGCCTCCTTGAAGCACACCGCCTTGGCCGCGATGACGTGCATCAGCGGGCCGCCCTGTGCGCCTGGGAACACGGCGGAGTTGAGCTTCTTCTCGATCTCTTCGTTGCCCCGCGCCAGGATCAGGCCGCCACGCGGGCCGCGCAGGGTCTTGTGCGTGGTGGTGGTGACCACGTCGGCGAACGGCACCGGGTTCGGGTACAGGCCGGCGGCCACGAGCCCCGCCACATGGGCCATGTCGACGAACAGCAGAGCGCCCACCTTGTCGGCGATGGCGCGGAAACGCGGGAAGTCCAGCACGCGCGAGTAGGCCGAGAAACCGGCGACGATCATCTTCGGCTTGTGCTCGATGGCCAGGCGCTCGACCTCGTCGTAATCGATCAGGCCGTTCTCGTCGATGCCGTACTGCACGGCGTTGTACAGCTTGCCCGAGGACGACACCTTGGCGCCGTGAGTCAGGTGGCCGCCATGGGCCAGGCTCATGCCGAGGATGGTATCGCCGGCATTGAGCAGCGCCAGGTAGACGGCGCTATTGGCCGAAGAACCCGAGTGCGGCTGCACGTTGGCATAGTCGGCGCCGAACAGCTGCTTGGCGCGCTCGATGGCCAGCGCCTCGACCTTGTCCACATGCTCGCAGCCACCGTAGTAGCGCTTGCCCGGATAGCCCTCGGCGTACTTGTTGGTCAGGCCGCTGCCTTGCGCCTGCATCACGCGCTGGCTGCAGTAGTTCTCCGAGGCGATCAGCTCGATATGGTCTTCCTGGCGCTGTTCTTCGGCCTGGATCGCCGCGAGCAGGGCGTCGTCATAGCCCTGCAGTTGGTCGTGCTTGCTGAACATGGTGAGGCCCTCTTTATCGTTTTTCTCGGGATGCAGTCGGCCCGCCCCGGTGAGGGGAGCCGAAGGAAACAGGGTGGATGTAGCCCGGAAGCATCCGGGGCACGAGGTCATGTAGGAGCCGGCTTGCCGGCGATGGCGGTTGCCGTGATCGCCAGCAAGCTGGCTCCTACAATTTTCCCCGTGCTTACGCGTCCTGATACGCCTCGATGGACGGGCAGGCGCAGACCAGGTTGCGGTCGCCGTAGACGTTGTCAACACGGCCCACCGGCGGCCAGTACTTGGCCTCGATCAGGCTCGCCACCGGGTACACGGCCTGCTCGCGGCTGTAGGCGTGGTGCCATTCGCCGACCAGTTCCAGGGCGGTGTGCGGGGCGTTCTTCAGCGGGTTGTCGTCCTTGTCCAGACGGCCCTGCTCGACCGCGCGGATTTCCTCGCGGATGGCGATCATGGCGTCGCAGAAGCGATCCAGCTCTTCCTTGGACTCGCTCTCGGTCGGCTCGATCATCAGGGTGCCGGCCACCGGGAAGGACATGGTCGGGGCGTGGAAGCCGAAGTCGATCAGGCGCTTGGCCACGTCGTCGACGCTGATGCCGCTGCTGTCCTTGAGCGGACGGATGTCGAGGATGCACTCGTGCGCCACCAGGCCGCCTTCGCCGGAGTACAGCACCGGGTAGTGCTCTTCCAGACGACGGGCGATGTAGTTGGCGTTGAGAATGGCCATCTGCGACGCGCGCTTGAGGCCGTTGCCGCCCATCATGGTGATGTACATCCAGGTGATCGGCAGGATGCTGGCGCTGCCGAACGGCGCGGCGCTCACCGCACCTTCCTTGCGGGCCATGTGGCCATGGCCCGGCAGGAACGGCGCCAGGTGCGACTTGACGCCAATCGGGCCGACGCCCGGGCCGCCGCCGCCGTGCGGGATGCAGAAGGTCTTGTGCAGGTTCAGGTGCGACACGTCGCCGCCGAACTGACCCGGCGCGCAGAGGCCGACCATGGCGTTCATGTTGGCGCCGTCGATGTAAACCTGGCCGCCGTTGTCGTGGATGATCTGGCAGATCTCGCGGATGCCTTCCTCGAACACACCGTGGGTGGACGGGTAGGTGATCATGATCGCGGCCAGGCGATCCTTGTGCTCTTCGGCCTTGGCCTTCAGATCGGCGATGTCGACGTTGCCGCGCGCATCACAGGCGGTCACCACCACGCGCATACCGGCCATGGAGGCGGTTGCCGGGTTGGTGCCGTGGGCCGATTGCGGGATCAGGCAGATGTCGCGCTGATCGTCGCCACGGCTCAGGTGATAGGCACGGATGGCCAAGAGGCCGGCGTACTCGCCCTGGGAACCGGCGTTGGGCTGCAGCGACACGGCGTCGTAGCCGGTGGCGGCGCAGAGCATGGCTTCCAGCTCAGTGGTCAGCTGGGTGTAACCCGCAGCCTGCTCGACCGGAGCGAAGGGGTGCAGGTTGCCGAACTCCGGCCAGGTGACCGGGATCATCTCGCTGGCGGCGTTGAGCTTCATGGTGCAGGAGCCCAGCGGGATCATGCTGCGGTCCAGGGCCAGGTCCTTGTCGGCCAGCTTGCGCAGGTAGCGCATCAGCTCGGTTTCGCTGTGGTAGCGGTTGAACACTTCGTGCTGCAGGATCGCCGACTGGCGCAGCAGGCCTTGCGGCAGGCGGCTGGCGACCTGTGCGGCCAGGTCGGCGACGGCAGGGGCGGCCTGATCGCCGGCAAACAGGTTCAGCAGCGCCTCGACGGCGGCCTGGTCGGTGGTTTCGTCCAGCGACAGACCCAGACGCTCGGCGTCGATCTCGCGCAGGTTGATGCCGGCGGCACGGGCCTTGGCATGCAGTTCGGCGGTCTTGGCGCCGGTCTTGATGCTCAGGGTGTCGAAGAAGTGCTGCTGCTCGACGCTGTGGCCCAGCTTGGTCAGGCCCAGGGCGAGGATGGCGGTGAAGCTGTGCACGCGCTGCGCAATGGCGGTCAGGCCTTTCGGGCCGTGGTACACGGCGTACATGCTGGCGATGTTGGCCAGCAGCACCTGGGCGGTGCAGATGTTGCTGGTGGCCTTCTCGCGGCGGATGTGCTGCTCGCGGGTCTGCATGGCCAGGCGCAGGGCCGGCTTGCCGAAACGGTCCACCGACATGCCCACCAAGCGGCCCGGCATGTCGCGCTTGAACGCGTCGCGGGTGGCGAAGTAGGCGGCGTGCGGGCCACCGAAGCCCAGCGGCACACCGAAGCGCTGGGCGCTGCCCAGGGCGACGTCGGCGCCGAACTCGCCCGGCGGGGTGAGCAGGGTCAGGGCCAGCAGATCGGCGGCCACGGCAACCAGGGCATTGGCGGCGTGGAAACGCTCGACCAGGGCGCGGTAGTCGAAGATGTCGCCGTTGCTCGCCGGGTACTGCAGCAGCGCGCCGAAGTAGGCGCTGGCGTCGGTAATGGTGGCTTCGTCGCCGACTTCGATATCGATGCCCAGCGGCTCGGCACGGGTGCGCAGCACGTCGAGGGTCTGCGGGTGGCAATGCTGGGAAACGAAGAAGGTGTTGGCGGCCTTGTTCTTCGACAGACGCTTGCAGAAGGTCATGGCTTCGGCGGCAGCGGTGGCTTCGTCGAGCAAGGATGCGTTGGCGATCTGCATGCCGGTGAGGTCGCTGATCAGGGTCTGGAAGTTCAGCAGCGCTTCCAGGCGGCCCTGGGAAATCTCCGGCTGGTACGGGGTGTAGGCGGTGTACCAGGCCGGGTTTTCCAGCAGATTGCGCAGGATCGGGCTCGGCGTGTGGGTGCCGTAGTAACCCTGGCCGATGAAGTTCTTGAACTGCAGGTTCTTCGCGGCGATGGCCTTGATCTTGGCCAGGGCGTCGGCTTCCGACAGGCCCGGCTGCTCGCCGAGGATGCTGGTGCCCTTGATGCTCTCGGGGATCACGGCATTGGTCAGCGCGTCCACCGAGTCATAGCCGAGCAGTTCGAGCATGGCGGCGGTGTCGGCATCGCGCGGGCCGATGTGGCGGGCGATGAATTCGTTCTGGGTATCGAGCTTGGTCATGGCGGTCACTCAGGCGTCGGCGTTGGCGTTCAACAGACGATCATAGCCGGCCTTGTCCAGCAGGTCGGCGAGCACGGCGTTGTCGGCCAGGCGCATGCGGAAGAACCAGGCCTTGTCCAGCGGCGACTCGTTGACCAGCTCCGGGCTGCCTTCCAGGTCGGCGTTGATTTCGACGATCTCGCCGTCCAGCGGCATGACGATGTTGCTGGCGGCCTTCACCGACTCCAGCACCGCCACTTCTTCGCCCTGGGCGTAGGCCTTCACTTCCGGCAGCTGTACGTACACCACGTCGCCGAGCGCGTCCTGGGCGTAATGGGTGATGCCGACGGTAACCAGACCATCGTTGTCCAGACGCAGCCATTCGTGATCGGCGGTGAAACGCAACTCGCTCATGTCAACTCCTCAGGGGTAAAGGTGTCCGCTTCTTGGGTGGCGGGCAGGTGGGCAGGCGTCTGCAATGCGAGTGCCAACGGAAAAATATTCAATTAAATCAATGATTTACTCTTATTTTCGTGGTCTGTATACGATTGCCTGGAACGATATCGATACGAATATGCGTGTCGCAAATGGAAAAGTAGAGGTCGCACGAGGCGCGGCGCGGCTTTCGAGTGGTTGTTGCTGAATCGTTACGGTGGATCGATATCGATACAGCAACTAGCTGGAACCGCTCCGGGGCATCGAGGGTCGGTAAGGGGGAGGCTTCATCGACAAGGAGATAGATCGACATGAAACCCCTGATTCCCCTGGCATTCGCGCTGCTTGGCGCCACCAGCCTGCAGGCCAGCGAGACGGTCACCGTGACGCTCGAGCAGGCCACCGAGAACGGTCCTGGCGCGCCTGTCGGCACCGTGACCATCAGCCAGTCGCCCTACGGGCTGGTCTTCACCCCCGAATTGCAGGGCCTGGAGCCTGGCGTCCACGGCTTTCACGTGCACACGGAGGCCAACTGCAACGCCGCCGAGGTGGATGGCAAGCTGACGCCGGCCGGTGCGGCCGGCGGCCACTGGGACCCGCAGAATGCCGGGCGCCATGGCTTCCCCTGGGAAGACGACGCCCACCTGGGCGACCTGCCTGCGCTGCTGGTGACCGAGGATGGCACCGCCAGCCAGCCGGTGCTGGCGCCGCGACTCAAGAGCCTGCAAGACTTGCACAACCGTTCGCTGATGATCCACGCCGGCGGTGACAATCACGCCGATCACCCGCAGCCGCTGGGTGGTGGTGGGGCGCGCGTGGCCTGCGGGCTGATCAAGGTGCCGACCAGCACCACGCCGATCTGACTCAACGCCGAAAACCGTAGGGTGGGGTAGCGGCGCCAATAGGTGCGCTCTCACACTCTGCGGTCGTGGTGCGCCGCGTAACCCACCGGGCGAGTGCCTCAGTGCTTGCCCGGTATCCCGTACTTGCGCAGGCGCTTGGCGATGGCGGTGTGCGAGGTACCCAGGCGTGCGGCCAGCTGGCGGCTGGAGGGGTGGCTCTCGTAGAGCTTTTCCAGCAGCGCCTTCTCGTACTCGTCCATGGCCTGTTCCAGGCTGGTGACTTCCCCTTCGACCTTCGGCGCCACTTCGGTGCCGGCGATATCCAGATCGTCCATCTCCACCCAGTTGCTGTCGCAGATCGCGGCGGCGCGGAAGATCACGTTCTGCAACTGGCGCACGTTGCCCGGCCAACGCCCGGCCAGCAGGGCGGGGAAGGTGGTCGGCGCCAGGCGGCAGGGCAGGCGCTGGATCTGCGCGCAGGCCTGGGCCATGAAGTGCTGGGCCAGCAGCAGGATGTCCTGGCCGCGCTCGCGCAGCGGCGGCACTTCCAGATTGAGCACGTTGAGGCGGTAGAACAGGTCTTCGCGGAAGCTGCCTTCGGCCACCATCTTTTCCAGATCGCGGTGGGTGGCGCTGAGGATGCGCACGTCCACCTTCACCTCGCGGTCGCCACCGACGCGGCGGAAGCTGCCGTCGCTGAGAAAGCGCAGCAGCTTGGCCTGCAGATAGGGCGACATTTCGCCGATTTCGTCGAGAAACACCGTGCCCTGGTTGGCCAGCTCCAGCAGCCCCGGCTTGCCGCCGCGCTGGGCGCCGGTAAAGGCGCCGGGGGCGTAGCCGAACAGTTCGCTCTCGGCCAGGTTCTCCGGCAGGGCGGCGCAGTTCAGGGCGAGGAAGGGCGCATTGCGGCGCACGCTGACGGTATGACAGGCGCGAGCCACCAGTTCCTTGCCGGTACCGGTTTCGCCGTGGATCAGCAGCGGCGCGTCCAGCGACGCCACGCGCAGGGCGCGGGCCTTGAGCGCGCGAATCGGAGCGGACTCGCCGAGCAGCGAGTCGAAGCCTTCGGCATGGTCGTGATGCAGGGCGGCCAGGCGCTGGCCCATGCGGCTTGGTGCGTAAAGGGTGAGCAGGCCACCGGTCAGGCGACCGTCTTCGGTGATCGGCTGGGCGTCGAGCAGCAGCGGCTGGCCGGCGAAATGCACCTCGCGCAGCGGCTGGTGGAAACCGGCGGCGAGCAGCGATTGCTGCAGTGCGTCATCGGCGAACAGCGCGGCGATACTCAGGCCTTCGGGCGTGCGGCCGCACAGCTCCACCAGCGCCGGGTTAGCCAGCAGCACGGTGGCGCGGTCATCCACCGCCAGCACCGGGTCGGGCATGGCCGCGAGCAGGGCATCGAGCTGCAGGCGGCGACGCTGGCCGGGCAGAATATCCACCACCTCCACGCTCTGCACGCCATGCACCTGCAGCAGCGCGCCACGCAGCTCCTCGAGCACCGCGGCGCTCAGGGTCGGTGCGTCGATGTAGACGTTTGGCGGTACCATCTCCACCGCATCGAGGTTCAGATTGCGCCCGCCAAGCAGCGCCAGGACTTCCTGGGTGATGCCGACGCGGTCGATGAAACTGACGTGGATGCGCATTGATGACGGTCGAAATGGGCGAACAGGCGGCGATTATGCCTGCTCCGCCGCGCATGAGGAAAAGGGCAACACCGTGAGCACAGAAAAACCGAGCCGCGCCGACTACCACCGCGAGCACCAGGTCCGTGCCGACGCCGAGGCCCAGCGCCTGCTGGCGCGCAGGGCCGAGCTGCAGGAGCGCTGGCTGCCCTGGGTGGCGCAGGAGCTGTACCAGCTCAGCCCGCCGGAGTTCGCCAACATGGTGCGGCGCGAGCTGCAGCGGTTGACGAGCTCTTTGTAGGGTGCGCCGCGCGCACCGACCCACGGTTGCCGGCGAACACCCTTCCCGCTACCGGCATCTAGGCTGTGGGCTCTAGCCGCGACCCATGATCGCTGGCCGATTCCTGCAATTGCCGTTTTGGTCGGTGCGCACGGCGCACCCTACGGGCCTCTTCCCCGCCGATCTCGCGCGCTATCGGGACCTGCTGCCGTAGGGTGCGCCATGCGCACCAGCTCTCAGCGATTCGGTGGCGATCGTGGAATATCGGGTGAAATGCGCTGCGCACGGCGCACCCTACTTATCCACGCCCCCGCGCGCACCGGCTCATATCCACCTTACTCACGTACGGATTGCCCCAGCCCATCACGCAGGCCACCTGCTGGTTGCGCTGCTGCTCCCAGGGTTTGACCGGGTAGGCCTTGCTCCACGCTTCGTAGAGCTGGCGATCCTGCTTCGACAGGCGCAGTTTGTAGCGGTCGGACATGTAGAAGTAGGTGCGCGCGATCATCCCGCGGATGGCCGGACGCGGCATCACCTTGCGCGCCTTGAAATCCACCACCGTCTCGCATTGCCCGTACTGATGCGGTTTCTGCGGCAGCCAGGCGAAGCTGTAGTTGCTGCGGTCGCCGTTCACCTCGCCGATGCTCGGCACCAGGTTGTGCAGGTCGGCCTCGGCCTTGCGGAACTGCGCATCGTTGGCCGCGCAGTTCTTGCGGCCGCCTTTCTGCCAGCACTGGCGCTGATGGCCGATCACCCAGGCCGGGACGATATGTTCCCACTCGATGCGCTGGGCGCGATTGGCGTTCTTGCGGGGCGTGTAACCACAGGAGCGCAAATCGACCCGATTGCCGCTGTACTTGCAGCCGCAATAGAACTCGGTGGACTGCTTGGCATACAGCGGCCAGGCCAGGCGCTTGGCCTCGGCGAAAGTGGCGGGTGCGGCGTGCAGGGAAAGGGCTGTGAAACAGCAGAGCAGGGGCAGTAGACGTCGAATCATGGGGCGGCAGATTAGCCGTCGTCATCGCCGCTGTGAAGGTAAAAAGTCCAGTTTTATCAATAATTTATATGATGGCCAGAGGCCTTGATGGGCTGTTCCGATGGTGCAGCGGTCGGGCCCGCATGAAGCGCCATCGGGGCGTTCAAAGCAGGGAAGCGATCCGCGCGAGCAGCCGTTGCGGGCCTGTGTAGAGGTCCTGCCCAGCGATCACCTGATTTACCCCCTCGGCCCGCAACAGCAGTTGTGGCACCCCGCCGGCCGGCATCGCTTGCCGCGCAGCGGCGACGCGGCGGGCCGTGCTCTCGGTCAGCACGCGGTCATCGCGCAGGCGAGCGGCCAGTTCATCGGCATCGAGCCCGTGGCCGGCGCTGGCCGCGACATCGGCGGCAATGCGGCTGACGGCATCGACCGTGCAGGTATCCATCCCGTCGACGTAACGGGCGAGCTGCGCCACATGCAGCAGCTGTGGCTCCAGTGCCGTGTCCAGTGCGCCCAGTGCCACCAGCGCGCGGGTCAGCGGGGTGGAGTCGAACACGCCATCCGCTGCCAGCAGCACCCGGCTGCGATAAGCCTCGGTAAAGCGCTGCCCGGTCAACGCGACGATGCGCTGGTCGTTGTGCCAGGCATGCTCGGCGATGGCCGCCACCGGGTGTGGTTGCATGAACAGGCCCACCGGCATCATGCGCAGCGCGGCGCCATGGCGCTCGGCCAAACCCGCCAGCGCGGGGGCGCTGGCATAGCACCAGCCACACAGCGGGCCGAAGAAATACTGCAGTTCGAAAGAGTGGGGCGCCATGGTCAGGGTCTCCTGGGCGCCCCACTCTAAGGTTGCCTCGCGCGGTGATATACAGCACCCGGGTGGCAGGTCTGTTGCACGGATCGAGCAGATCCGTGGCCAGCGCCTAGCTGAACCTCGGCAGGCGCTGATCCGAGTCGCTGTCCTCGTTTTCCAACTGCTGCGGCAGGCCGGCGACCTTGAGTACCGGCATCTTCTCGCCCACCAGGCGCAGGTCGCGACGCGGCAGGGCGAAGCGCACATCCAGTTCGCGCAGGGCATCGAGCAGTTGCAGGTTGATCTCCTGCTGGATGTCCATGTACTGGTTGTAGTCCGAGGTCAGCACGATATACACCACCTCGAAGGTCAGCTGGCTTTCATCGAAACCGAGAAAGTGCGCGCGGTCGAACCTGGCCTTGGGCGTGGCGCGGATGATGTCGCCGACCTTCTCGGCCACCTGACGCACCTTGTCGCTGGGCGTGTCGTAGTTGATGCCGAACTTGAAGACGATGCGCCGGGTATTCATGCGCTTGTAGTTGCGCACCACCTGCCGCAGCAGGTCGGCATTGGCGCACACCACCTGTTCACCGCTGAGGCTGCGGATGCGCGTGGTCTTCAGGCCGATATGTTCGATGGTCCCGGCCACCTCGCCGAACACCACGAAGTCGCCGATCTCGAAGGGTTTGTCGACGCCGATCGACAGCGAGGCGAACACGTCGCTGAGCACCGTCTGCACCGCCAGCGCCACGGCGATACCGCCGACACCCAGGCTGGCCACCAGCGCGGTGATATCCACCCCCAGGTTGGCCAGGATCGACAGCAGCATCACCGACCACACCACGATCAGGATCATGATGCTGATGATGGTGGTCATCACCGGGTTGTAGGTGCCGCCTTTCTTCATCACCAGGCTGCGCGACCACAGGCGCACGCCGGTATCCACCCACAGCGCCACCTGCAAGGCCAGGGCGACGAACCAGGTATGGCTCAACGCGCTCTGCCAACTGCCGGGCAGCTCCGGCAGGCGCAACGCCAGCAACAGGGAAAAGGCCAGCAGCAACAGGCGGCTGGTACGGCCGATCACCACCGCCACGAAGTGCGGCCAACTGCCGTCCTGTTCCTTCGACCAGGCCATCAGCCGCTTGTGCAGGGTGCTGACCAGGGTGCGCAGCACGCTGTAGATCAGCGCGGTAGCCACCACCACGATTGCCACGTTGAGCCAGAGATCGCGGTCAAGCCAGATATTCCACTGTTCCATCGCCAGGGGCCTCCAGAAAAGGACATATAGGTTTCTGGTGGCGTTGGTGGGCAGAAGTTCCGATTGGATCAGTGCTTTGGCGATGGGGCAGGCGCGGGCTCCAGGCAGAGATAAACCAAAACGTCGGGCGTACTGCAGAGGCCTCGATGCAATCGCCCGAACGGCTGGTCGTCACCCGCGCTGCGTCTCAGGCTGCCCGCACCTTGAAGAAGCTCACCTTGTCGGTCAGGCGGTTCGCCAGGGTTGCCAGCTCCTGGCTGGAGGCCGCCACCTGCTCCGAGCCGGCGGAGGTTTCCAGGGTCGCGTTGTGGATGCGGCTGATGTTCTGGTTGACCTCCTCGGCGACCGCGCTTTGCTGTTCCGAGGCGCTGGCGATCTGCGCGTTCATGTCGTTGATCGCGGTCACTTCGTCACTGATCTTGCTCAGCGCTTGCTCTGCCAGGACGGTCTGCTCGACGGTCTTCTGTGCCAGTTGACGGCTCTCGAGCATCACCTCTGCGGCCTTGCCGGCGCCCTCCTGGAGCTTGGCAATCATGCCGCGAATTTCCCGTGTCGAATCCTGGGTGCGAGTCGCCAGAGAACGTACCTCGTCCGCCACCACGGCAAAGCCGCGTCCGTGCTCACCCGCTCGGGCAGCCTCGATGGCCGCGTTGAGCGCCAGCAGGTTGGTCTGTTCGGCGATGGAGGTAATCACCTCGATGATCTTTTCGATGCTCTCGCTGTCGCTGGAAACCTGCTGCACGCTTTGCGTTGCGCTCTCCAGGGTGCGCGCCAACGTCTGGATGGCGTTTGCCGTCTCGTTCACCACGCGATTGCCAATGGTCACCTCACCGCCGGCGTTGCGTGTGGCGGCTGCTGCGCTGGCGGCATAGTTGGCCACTTCGCTGACCGTGGCGGCCATCTGATTGATCGCCGTGGCCATCTGTTCGGCCTCGCTCGATTGCAGGCGAATCTGCTGGTTGTTGCTGTCGGAAGTGGACATCAACTGATCCGACGAGTGAGTCAGCTCCGCTGCCGCACTGCGTACCTGCGCGATGGTGTCGCTCAGGTGGCGCACCATGTTCTGCAGATCCGCCATCACGCTATTGGGATACTGCGTCTCGATCTGTTGATCGAGCTCACCCTTGGCCAACTGCTGGATCACCTGCGCGACCCGGTGTGGCTCGGCGCCCAGTGTCGACTTCAACGTGTTGATGATCACCAGGCTGATGCCCACGCTCAGCAGCAAGGCAGCGCCCGTGACCAGCAGAATCAGCAAGCGGAAGCCACCGGCCACCTCGCGCACCTCGCCCAGATCCTGGCTGATGGCCTCTTCCTGGTGATCGATAAAGGCATTGATGTGCTTGAGCCACTCGCTGTAAGCCGGAGAGACCCGCTCCATCAACAGCGGCAGCGCTGCCTCATTGCCGGTGCGGCGCAGGCTGATCAACTGCTCGGTCAGTCCCAGCGTGCTGCGCTCGATGCTCTTGATGTTATCCAGAAGGCGCTGCTCCGCTGCCGTGGGCGCCTGCTTCGCCAGCAGCGTTTCCATGGCTTGCGCCGACTCCTGATAGAAGCGATCGAGACGCTGGATCTCGCCCAGGTGCCCGGCCAACGCCGCGCCATCGCCATCCAGTACCGCATCGCGAATGGCGATGGCGCGATCATGCACGCTGCCACGAAAGTTGATGGCGTAGCGCTGCTTCAGCGCGGCGCCATCGCTGACAGCGGTCAGCGTCTCGTCGATGAAACCGACGCGCTGCACACCGATGAGCGCGATAAGAACCATTAGCGACAACACCAGGCCAAAGCCCAAGCTCAGACGCTGGGCGATACTCATGGGGGAATTCATTGCGTTACTCCTCAAGATGCAGACAACGCCGCGCGGCTTGCGCGATCCATACATCTGGTCTGCTGCGATCTTGTACATGAATTCCTGTTTGTATAGCTATTAGTGCTTTTCAATGGGCAGGCTTGGTGAAGCTAATTGATGGCACTTTGCTGCTCTAGGCCGGGCTTTTGAGCTGGCTGTGGCTCAATATAGAGGCCTGGCGAAGAGCGTTCTGGGCGATGAAAGGCGTGCTTGCGGGGGGCTGAGCGTCTGAGAGGAATGTAGAGATCTTGTACAGGATGGCCGCCGTGCACTCTGCCGTCGACCAAGTAGAGCGACTACAGCCAGGGGCTGGATGATCAAAATCTTTCAGGCGCCAGAAACGAAAAAGCCCCGTCAGTGATGACGAGGCTTTTGCTTGGCGGTCTGGAGCGGGTGATGGGAATCGAACCCACGGCTCTAGCTTGGGAAGCTAGGGTATTACCATTATACGACACCCGCAGCGGGTGCCTTTATACCGGAACCTGCGGCGGAAATGAAGCGCGGAGCAGAGCGACAGGTGCATTCGCTCCGCGCTTGAGGCCGCTCATACAGCCATGGCCTGCAGTTCCTGCAGCTCGCCGCGAGTCGGCAGTTGCAGGCGCTTGCTGGGGGCGTTGAAGAAGTCCAGCAGCACGCGCTGGGTCTGCAGCCAGGCAGCCTTGTGTTCCATGTCGAGGAAGTGGCCGGCGTCGTTGATCACGGCGAATTCGGCGTGCTCGATATGCTGGGCGAACAGGCAGGCGTCTTCCACCGAGGTGTATTCGTCGCGGTCGCCGTTGACGAATATCAGCGGGATATCGATGGCCTGCAGGCATTCCTTGCCGCAGTGCGCTTCCATGCTCAGGACCTGCTTGATGTGCGCGTACATTTGCCGGTATTCGTGCTCGTCCAGGGTGCTGACGTGCTTGTGGTTGAAGCGCTTGAACAGCGATGGCAGGTGCTTGCCGATGGTGCTGTTGACCAGCAGGGCGATGTTGTCGCGATCCACCGCATTGAGAAAGCGCAGGCCCTTGTGCAGGTAGTCGAGCATCGGCACGTTGAGAATCGGCGAAAAGGAGCAGATCGCCGCCCGTTCCAGGGTGGCCGGACGCTGGGCCAGGGCGAGCATGGAGGCGACGCCGCCCCAGGAGAAGGACATCAGGTAGTTGGCGCCGTAGTGGTCGATCAGCTTGAGCAGGATCGCGGCTTCGTCTTCCTTGCTGATGGGGGTGAAGTCGCTGTTGTACGGCTTCGACTGGCCGGCGTAGGGCAGGTCGAAGGCCACCACGTTGAACTGCGGTTGCAGGTATTTGACGGTCTGGGTGAAGGAGGCTGTTGTGGCCAGGGAGCCGTTGACCAGGATGACGGTCTTGCTTGCTGCCGGGTTGCCGTAGAACTCCGTGTGAACCTTGTGCTTCCTGTTGATCTCGACGACTGCGGTTTCTGGCCTCATGTCGTTTCCTCCTGGCGCAAATGGGTCAAGGCGAGCGGGTGGCCGTTCGCAAGCTTCGGGCAGTCAGGAAAACGCCTGGACGTGACAAGCTGATGTCAGGCGAGAGATTTTTGGAATTCTTTTATTTTCAAACAGTTAGGATCGAAACAGGCGAGCGCTCCAAGCCTTTTCGGAGGCCGGAGAGGGGGCGGTGTTACCAGGCAGGAATCCAGTCGGCGCAGAACGCCAGTAACCGAAGAAACGCTTAGATGTCCGGTAGTGACCGAGTGGTCATCTCAGGACTTGTGATTCGATTCAAGCAGTTGCCTTGCAGCCATGCAAGGGCGAGTCACATCTTTATCGCGGTTTCTGGATACCGTTGGTCGGGTTGTAAGGTTCGGCGCCTGTGCGGTCAGACGCTGGCGATTTCTGCGGCGGTCAGCGCGCGGTACTGGCCGGGCGCCAGCCGCGGGTCGAGGACGATCTCGCCCATGCTCTCGCGATGCAGCGCGACCACGCGATTGCGGAAGTGGCCGAACATGCGCTTGACCTGATGGTAACGGCCCTCGAACAGGGTCAGGCGGGCGCTGTGGCTGCCCAGCAGTTCGAGCCGGGCGGGCAGGGTGGTGAGGTCTTCGAAGGTGAAGTACAGGCCGCGCTCGAACACCTCGGCGTATTCGGCGGTGATCGGCTGTTCGGTGCTGACGTGGTAGACCTTGGGCTTGCGCTGCTGCGGCTGGGTGATACGCCGCGACCAGCGACCGTCGTTGGTGATCAGCAGCAGGCCGCTGGTGTTGAGGTCCAGGCGCCCGGCCAGGTGCAGGTCGTGCTTGTCCGGTTCGACGAGCAGGTCGAGCACGGTGCGGTGTTCGTCATGCGCGGTGGCGCTGACCACGCCGACCGGTTTGTGCAGCATCCAGTAGCGCGCGCTGCGTCCGGCCTGGAGCAGTTCGTCGTCCAGCTCCACGCGCTGGAAATCGCGCACGTCGAAACGCGGGTCGCGGACGGTCTCGCCATCCACGCGCAGGCGCCCGGCGCTGATCAGCAGGCGGCTGTCCTGCCGGCTGAAACGGGGGAAGTTGCTGAGAAAGCGATCCAGGCGCATGGCTCAGTTCTGCTCGCGGCGCTCGGCGGCTTTCACTGCGCCGGCGCAGGCCGGGCACAGGCAGGCCTGGTTGCGCTGCTCGGGCGTCAGGCGCTGCAGCGCGGCCGGATCGATCTGCACGTCGAAGCACCAGCAGGGTTCGTCCTGGCGACCGTTGGCCAGGCTGCACTGGTTGCTGCGGCCGCACAGCGGGCAGTGTTGGCTATCCATCAGGGATCGACGCAGACGCGGTCGCGCCCGGCCTGCTTGGCGCGATACAGCGCGCGATCGGTACGGCCGAGCAGGTCGTGCAGGGTTTCGCCCTCTTGCCACTGGCTGAGGCCGAGGCTGACGGTGACCTGCAGGGCCTTGCCTGCAACCGGGTAGCGCTGCTCGGCGCATTGCTGGCGCAGTTTCTCGGCCAGCTCATGGGCGGCGTTGCGGTCGGTGTTCTTCAGCAGCAGGATGAATTCCTCGCCGCCCCAGCGGCAGAGGATGTCCGCCTGGCGCAGGCTGCCGCGCAGCTGGCGGGCGAAGCGGCGCAGCACGTCGTCGCCGGCCAGATGGCCATGGGCGTCGTTGAGGGCCTTGAAGTTGTCCAGGTCCAGCAGCACCGCGCACAGCGGGCTGCTGTCTCGCTGCGCCTCCTGCAGTGCCTGCGCGGCGAGGATGTCGAAGCCGCGGCGGTTGGGCAGTTCGGTGAGGCTGTCGGTGGTGGCCAGGGCGGCGATGCGGCGCTGGTAGCGGCGTGTGGCGAGGTAGACCAGAAGCAGCACGGCCAGGGTGATCAGGGTGCAGATCAGCAGGTTGAGGTAGAGGCTCTTGCGGATGCCGGCCAGGGCGCCTTCCTCGTGCTTGTCGACGAACAGGTACCAGTCCAGTTCGGGGATGTAGCGCACGTTGAGGAAATGGCCGCGGCCGTGCTCCTGATAGCTGAAGTTGCCGCTCTCGGGGCGCGGCAGTTCGAACAGCAGGTTCTCCAGGCCATCGATGGTGTTGAGCGCCTGGCCACGGCGAGAGCCCATGGGGCCGCCATCGGCGCCGGTCAGTACCAGCAGGCCGCTGCGGTCGGTGAAGAAGATGCTGCGGTCGTAGCGCCGCTGGTAGTCGTCCACCAGCTTGACCACGGCATCCACGGTGAGGCCGACGCCGGCCACGCCGATAAAGCGTTCCTGATAGTCGAACACCTTGAAGTTGATGAAGAAGGTCAGCCGATCCGCATTGGCCATGTCCGGGTCGACGCTGATCTCGTAAGGCTCGCTCATCTGGCGCACGCGGAAGTACCAGGCGTCGCGCGGCTCGTCCTCGCGGACCTGCTTGAGCACGCCCTTGGCCTGGTAGTAGGTGCGGGTGCGTTCGGAGATGAAGAAACTGGTGAAGGTGCCGTAGTGGTCCTGGATCTCGCGCAGGTAGCGGGTGATGGGCTCGGGGTCGAGCTCGCCGGCCAGCGCCCAGTCGCGCAGGAAGGTGTCGCGCGACATCATCGAGGCGATCTGCGTCGGGCGGATCAGGTCTTTCTGGATCTCGGAGTAGATGTTGTCCGAGGTCAGCGGCAGCTCGGTGTTGACGATGTTGTGGCGAATGCTTTCGCGCGAGGCGTGGTAACTGGCCAGGCTGGTGGCGAGAAAGCCCCCCAGCAGCAGGGTGCCCAGCAGAAGCAGAAGGGTGAACTGGGCCTTGCGGGAAGTGCTGAGTGGCATGAGGTCCGAGCCTTGATTGCGTGGCCCAATGCTAGCGTGCCGTCGCCGACGCGTCATCGTTGCCTTTGGTATTAACCCTCTTCTGCGCGCTTCAGAGCCGCCGGTTCGGTCCGGCGGCCCTGATTTTCCGTTGACCTGTCGCCTACGCTTCAGGCCTCTTCCAGCACCACCACGCGCTGCCCGGCGCGTACCGGCGAGCCGGGCTGCACACGCACCTCGCGCACGGTGCCGGCCACCGGTGCGGTCAGCGGAATCTCCATCTTCATCGATTCGAGAATCACCAGCACGTCCCCGGCCTGCACCTGAGCGCCGGCTTCCACCTGCACCTGCCAGAGGTTGCCGGCGATATGGCTGTCGATGCCGTGCTGACCGGCCCCCAGCGGCGCATCATCGCCAAGCTCGGCGGCCACTTCCTCGACTTCGAAATGCGCCTGACCCGATTCGATCCAGCGCTGGCGCTCGGCATCGAAAGCCGCGCGCTGCTGCTGGCGGAAGGCGGCGATGCCCTCTGCCTCGTCATCGAGAAAGCGCTGGTAGTCGGCCAGGGCCAGTTCGCTGTGCTCGATGCGCAGCGGGTAGCGGCCCAGCGGGAAGTCGCGGCGGATGCGCAGCAGCTCGTCTGCCGATACCGGGTAGAAGCGGATCTGGTCGAAGAAGCGCAGCAGCCAGGGCTTGCCGTCGAAGGCCTCGACCTCGCGGTAGCGGTTCCACATCTGCAGGGTGCGGCCGACGAACTGATAGCCGCCGGGGCCTTCCATGCCGTACACGCACATATAGGCGCCGCCGATGCCGACGGAGTTTTCCGCCGTCCAGGTGCGCGCCGGGTTGTACTTGGTGGTGACCAGGCGATGGCGCGGGTCCAGCGGCGTGGCCACCGGCGCGCCGAGGTAGACGTCGCCCAGGCCCATGACCAGGTAGCTGGCGTCGAACACGGTGCGGTACACCTCGTCGAGGTTCGGCAGGTCGTTGATGCGGCGGATGAACTCCAGATTGCTCGGGCACCAGGGGGCGTCCTTGCGCACGGTGGTCATGTATTTCTCGATGGCCAGCTGGCAGGCCGGGTCGTCCCAGGACAGCGGCAGGTGGACGATGCGCGACGGCACCTTCAGATCCTTGGCGGCGCATACCGCGTCCCACTCGCCGGCAACGATATCGAGCAGCGTCTGCAGGGACAGGGTTTCCGGCTGGTAGTGCACCTGCAGCGAGCGGATGCCGGGGGTGAGGTCGATCACGCCGGCGAGCTGCTTGGCCTCCAGCGCCTGCATCAGCGCGTGGCCACGGAAGCGCAGCACCAGATCGAGTTCTGGCGCACCGATTTCCAGCAGCAGGTGGGTGTCGCCGGACAGGCGTGCGACCAGGCGCGTGTCGGCCTGGCCGAGGTCGAGGACGATGGGGGAGTTCAACACCGAACGGCTCCCTCTCCCGCTTGCGGGAGAGGGCTGGGGAGAGGGGCTTTGGGCGTTTTCAATAACCCTCTCCCCCGACCCCTCGGCTTGAGCGTCCTGCGTCGCCCTACCTCCTGCATCCATGCAGTCGTCTCCCATAAATGGGAGAGGGGAGACCAGCGCGAGTTCGGCGTATTCGCGTGCATTGTTCTGTGCCAACTCCCGCGCCGTGACGATATCCACCGGCACGAAGCGTACCTTGTCGCCGGCCTTGAGCTGGCCGAGCTGCCACAGGTCGGCCTCGATGATGGTCACCAGGCAGACGAAGCCGCCCAGGCTGGGGCCATCCGGCCCCAGAATTACCGGCATATCGCCGGTGAAATCCACCGCGCCGATGGCGTAGGGGTTGTCGTGGATATTGGACGGGTGCAGGCCGGCTTCGCCGCCGCTGTCGCGCACCCATTCCGGTTTCGGCCCGATCAGGCGCACGCCGGTGCGGCTGGAGTTGAAGTGCACTTCCCACTCGGTGGCGAGGAAGCTGTCGACATAGGCGGGTGTGAAATATTCCGGCGCGCCGTGCGGGCCGTAGATCACGCGCAGCTCGCGTACCGCCGACAGGGCCGGGCAGAGCTCGGCAGGCAGTCGTGCGCCGCTGCCGGTATCGGCCAGCGGCAGCAGGTGCAGCACGTCGCCGGCGCGCAGGGCACGGCCGCCATGGCCGCCGAACTGGCCGAGGGTAAAGGTGCTCTTGCTGCCCAAGTAGTCCGGCACCTGAATGCCGCCGCGAATGCTCAGGTAGCTACGTGCGCCGTACCCGGCAATGGTGCCGAGGGCCAGGGTGCTGCCGGCCTCGATCAGCAGGGCGGTGTTCATCGGCTGTTCTACGCCATCGATGCTCAGCGGAATCTCGGCGCCGGTGACGGCGACCACGGCGTCCGTATTGAAGCGCAGGGTCGGGCCGCTCATGGTGATTTCCAGCGCGGCGGCGCCTTCGTCGTTGCCGAGCAGGCGGTTGCCCAGGCGCAGGGCGCGGCTGTCCATCGGCCCGGACGGCGGTACGCCGACGGCCCAGTAGCCGAGGCGGCCGGGGAAGTCCTGCACACTGGTCTGGGTGCCGGCGCTCAGCACTTCGAAGGTGCTGGCCTGATAGACGAGGTTTTCCAGGCAGCGGGTCCAGGGATGGCCGCTGGCGAAAGGCGCATCGCTGAGAATCTGGCGCAGGTAGTCGCGGTTGCATTCCACGCCGTAGAGCAGGGTGCCTGCCAGGGCCTGATCCAGCGCATGGGAGGCTTCTTCGCGGCTTTGCGCCCAGGTGATCAGCTTGGCGATCATCGGGTCGAAGTAGGGCGGAATCTCGCAGCCGGCTTCGACCCAGGTGTCGACACGCAGGGCCTTGCCGTCAGCGGGCGGGAAGGCCACGGCAGTCAGCAGGCCGGGGCTGGGCTGAAAATCCCGGCCCGGATCTTCGGCGTACAGCCGCGCCTGGATGGCATGGCCGTTTGGCTTCAGCCCTTTGGCCAGTTCGCTCAGCGGCGGCAGATCGCCGGCCGCCAGTTCGATCATCCAGCGCACCAGGTCGACGCCCCACACCTGTTCGGTGACGCCGTGCTCGACCTGCAGGCGGGTGTTCACTTCGAGGAAGTAGAAGCGCTCGGCCTCGCTGTCGTAGACGAACTCGACGGTGCCGGCGCTGCGGTAATTCACCGCCTTGGCCAGCTTGATCGCCGCCGCGCACAGCGCCTCATTCATGCCGGCAGGCAGGTTCGGTGCCGGGGTTTCTTCCAGCACCTTCTGGTTGCGTCGTTGTACTGAGCAGTCGCGCACGCCGAGGGCGAGCACCTCGCCCTGGCCGTCACCGAATACCTGCACTTCCAGGTGGCGGGCGCGCTGGATGTACTTCTCGATAAATACGCCGCTGTCGCTGAAGTTGTTCTGCCCCAGACGTTTGACTGCTTCGAAGGCCTCACTCAGTTCGGCCGCCGAACGGCACACGCGCATACCGATGCCGCCACCGCCGGCGGTGCTTTTCAGCATCACCGGGTAGCCGACCGCCTCGCCCGCGGCCAGCGCCGCATCGAGATTTTCCAGCAGCTCGGTACCTTCGAGCATCGGCACGCCGTGCTGCTTGGCCAGGGCGCGGGCGGTGTGCTTGAGGCCGAATACGCGCAGCTGCTCCGGCGTCGGGCCGACGAAGGCGATGCCGGCCGCTTCGCAGGCTTCGGCAAACGCCGCGTTTTCCGAGAGAAAGCCGTAGCCGGGGTGGATGGCCTGCGCGCCGCTGGCCTTGGCCGCGGCGAGAATCTTGTCGACCACCAGGTAGGTCTGCGCGGCGGGGCCGTCGCCGAGGCAGAAGGCTTCATCGGCCTGCTGGATATGCAGGCTGGCGGCGTCGGCCTCGGCATACACGGCCACGCCGCCGACCTTCAGTTCACGGAGGGTGCGCAGGATGCGGCAGGCAATGGCGCCACGGTTGGCGATCAGGAGTTTGTCGAACATCTTCAGTGACCCTCGAAGGGCGTGGCGGGCCGTCCCGCCGTCATTCGTCATGTGCCACGGTCGTCCGTGGTGAAAATCCGGGTGATGCGTGTGCTGGGGACAAATTTTGTAGGGCGGGTGAAACCCGCCGGGCCTTGGCGGGTTCCACCCGCCCTACGTCAGTCCCATACCAGCACTTCGGCCGGGGTCGGATTCCAGCCGTTGCAGGGGTTGTTCAGTTGCGGGCAGTTGGAGATCAGCACGATCACGTCGGTCTCGGCCCTGAGCTCCACGTACTTGCCGGGCGCGGAGAGGCCGTCCTCGAAGGTCAGGCCGCCCTCCGGCGTTACTGGCACGTTCATGAAGAAATTGATATTGGCGCCGAGGTCGCGCTTGCTCAGGCGGCCGTCGTGCAGGCTGGCGCGCAGGAAGTTGTCGCGGCAGCTGTGCATATCGCGCTTCTCCAGTGCATACCGGACGGTGTTGCTCTCCTGCGCGCAGGCGCCGCCGAGGGTGTCGTGGCGGCCGCAGGTGTCGGCGACTATGGTCAGCAGCGGCTTGCCAAGATTGGAGTAGAGCACCGTGCCGGTGGTGAGGTAGACCTTGTTCTGCTTGCGCAGGGTGCGCTGCGGGTCGAAGCGCTCGCGCGGGTTTTTCGCGGCGAAGAACAGGGTGTCGATCGCCTGGTTGCCTTCCAGATCATGCAGGCGCAGGGTCTGCCCGGCCTTGACCTCGAACAGGTAGGGCTCGCCCGCCGGAATGGTGTGGCGGAAGCTGGCGGTTTCGGGATGCAGGTTGCTTGCGGTCAGGCTCATGTCGGCATCCTCAGAGGTACTGGCGTTCGGTGTTGTGAAAGCCGCGGCCGTTCTCCGGGCGCGAGGTGCGGCAGAGCAGGGTGATGCCGTCGCTGGCGACCTTGCTCCAGGCGAGCTGCACCGGTTTGGGCGCGTACTGCGGGTTGGGGTCCATCGGATGCTGCAGGGCGGTGAGCACCACCAGGGTGTCCATCGGCGCATACAGCTCGATATGGTCGCCGGCCTTGGAATTGTTCGGCTGGAAGTGGAAGGCGCCCTCGGCATCGACCTCCACGCGGCTGAACAGGTTGAGGTTCATCAGCAGGTCCGCAAGGTTCAGATCCCACTTGCCCATTTCCACCAGCAGGTTGTCCATGCCGTTGCGGAAGAAGCCGTTGCGCAGTTCCTGGTAGCGGCCCTGGCCGTATTTCTCCAGCACTTCCTCGGCATTCAGTACGCCGCCGAAGCTGTCGTGCCAACCGCAGGTATCGGCGGTGATGGCGGCCAGCACGCGGCCCATGTCCGAATACAGGCAGTGGCCGGCGGTGAGTTTGGCGGTGTGCTGGCACTTGAGGGTGTCCGGCAGGTTCAACCGCTCGCTTTTCTCGGCGGCGTTGAACAGCAGCAGGCTGACGTTGGCGCCGCCTTCGATATCGGTGATGCGCAGCAACTGGCCGCGCTTGAGCACGAAGGACGTGTGGCCGCCGCCGGGGACGGTTTCCTCATAGAGGGTAGGGCGGAGGGTGAGGGCAGTTGTCATGGGTACCTCGGGATCAAAGCCGTATCGTCAGGCGCCGGCAGTGGCGCCTGATCATCGTTGCGAGGGGGCGTGAGGGTCAGAGCTTGCCGTCGACGGCCATCTCTATGTAGCTCGGGTCGAAGCGCAGCTTGATGTTGGCGCTGTCGCCGGTAGTCACGTCGCCCGCGAAGGTCATGCCGATGGCGTCAGCGCTGCGCGCGCCTTCACCGAGGATGCCGTGCTCGAAGCTGAAGTTAGCGACCTTGGTCATGGTCTCTGGCAGGGCCGGGCTGGTGACGAAGTCCAGGGTTTCCTTGGGTGTGTAGAACAGCTTGGTGGTCGCCAGCTGGGCCTGGAAACCGGCC
>MTEW01001296.1_pt1 | contig 139211 bp, 125 predicted proteins | sample 1042681 | NCBI WGS metagenome assembly MTEW01 (sample SAMN06185811, study PRJNA358809) | soil metagenome | isolation source: soil biostimulated with citrate as carbon source | place: India | collected 2015-05-23 | reverse complement strand
CGAAGGTGAAGAGCCCGAGCACGATGGGAATCACGAAGGAGAAGAACAGGAAGATCACCGTGCAGGACACGACGATGGTGTAGACCGGTGTTTCGCCGATGGACACCAGCGACGATCCCCAGACGAACAGCACCGCCAGGGTGGCGCCGGTCCAGATGGCCGCTACGGGGGTGCGGTGTTTCGGCGAGACGGAAGCCAGCGCCTTGGAGGCCGGCAGGCCACCGTCACGGGCGAAGGCGAAGATCATCCGCGAGACCGAAGTCACCGTCGCCAGGCCGCAGAGTATCTGCGAGATGAAGATGGCCAGGAAGAGCAGTTCCTTCACCGTCGAATTCACCTGGGTGTCCATGGCCCAGAAGAACACGTTCCAGCCCTGGGCAGCCGCCTCTTCCATGCTCGGCAGCATCAGCACGAAGGCGCTGAGCATCAGCCAGCCGAACAGCAGCGACCAGACCACCGACATCACCATCCCCCGTGGCACCGAATGGGCCGCTTGCACGGTTTCTTCCGAGGTGTGGGCGGATGCGTCGTAGCCGGTGATGGTGTAGATCGGCAGCAGCAGCCCGAGAAGGAAGATCCAGCTGTTGGACACTTCCGGCCAGACATTGCCACCGGCGGCACCGGAGAAGTTGCCGAAGGTCCACAAGCGGGAGAATTCGTAGCTGGGTGCGGCGATCAGGCAGACGACGGTCAGGGCGATGGCCGTGGCGAAGATCAGGTAGCCCGAGAAGTCCGTCAGCTTGGCCGTCAACCCGATGCCGAAGTGATTACAGAGCGCCTGTCCACCCGTGAGGATGGACAAGAAGATGATGCGCGTGGTGATAGTGTCCTCCATGCCCAGCATCGGCCCGAAAGCACCGAAGAAGAAGTAATAGGTGCCCACGTTGATCGCACCCAGCACCGTCACCAGCCCCAGCAGGTTGAACCAGGCGGTGAGCCAGCCGGTGAAGCGGTTGCCGAGGATCGAACCCCAGTGGTACAGCCCGCCGGCAGTGGGATAGGCCGAGGCGATCTGCGCCATGGCCACGGCGAACACACCGGAGATCATGCAGCCCAGCGGCCAGCCGATGCCGATGGAGGCACCACCGGCGCCCGATGTGCCCTGGGCCAGTGAGTTGATGCCGCCGGAAAGGATGCAAATGATGGAGAAGGAAATCGCGAAGTTGGAGAAGCCGCCCATCCGCCGCGACAGCTCCTGGGCATAGCCCATGCTGTGCAACAGCTTGACGTCATCGTCCTGATGCGTGGAGCCGGGTTGGCCTGCAGGATTCATCTTGGGTGCCCTTTGGTTTGGATTGGCAATGGATTGCTCCATGCGGCGGTTCGGGCACCTTCCCCGCCAGCAATGCGACAGCCTGTCGTACCGCTCCCATCCCCGTTACAAACCAGCCAACTGGCGTGCCCGAACCCGCCGCTGACCGGACAGCGAATCTGTCAGTAGCGCTCGAATCCGCGCTGCAACTCCCAGTCGGTGATGCGCCGATCGTATTCCTTCTGCTCCCACTCGGCGGTATGCACGTAGTGGTCGACCACCTCGTCACCGAAGGCCTTTCGCAGCATGGCCGACCCCTTGAGGGCGGCAGTGGCCTCGCGCAGGGTCTTGTCGACCTCCGGCAGCTGGTCGTTCACATAGGCATCGCCCTCGAACGGCGCGCCCAGTTCGAGCTTTTCATCGATGCCCGCCAGGCCTGCGGCGATCAGTGCGGCAAAGGCGAGATAGGGATTGAGATCGGCGCCACCGATGCGGCACTCGATGCGCACCGACTTACTGCCTTCGGCACAAAGGCGGAAGCCGGCGGTGCGATTGTCGCGACTCCAAATAGCCCGCGTCGGCGCGAAGGTGCCGGCCTGGAAGCGCTTGTAGGAGTTGATGTAGGGCGCGAGGAAATAGGTGACCTCGCTGGCGTACTTGAGCTGGCCGGCCACCCAGCCGCGCATCAGCTTCGACATGCCGAACTCGTCCTTGGGATCGTGGAACAGCGCCTTCTTGCCTTTCTTGTCCCAGAGCGAGCTGTGGATGTGGCAACTGGAGCCGGCCAGGTCGTAGCGCCATTTGGACATGAAGGTGATCGACTTGCCCTGCTGATGGGCGATTTCCTTGCAGGCGTGCTTGATGATGGCGTGGCGGTCGGCCATGGTCAGGGCGTCGGCGTAGCGGACATTGATTTCTTCCTGCCCCGGCCCCCACTCGCCTTTCGAATTCTCCACCGGCACGCCGCAGGCCTGCAGGTGCTTGCGGATGGCCCGCAGCACCGGCTCCTCACGGGTGGTCTGGAGGATGCTGTAGTCCTCGATGTAGTTCGAAGCCGTCTTCGGATGGCTGTAGTTGCGCCTGTGAATGGCGTCGTAGCTTTCGTCGAAGAGGTAGAACTCCAGCTCCGACGCGAACATGCCCTGATACCCCCGTTCCGCCAGCCGGGCCACCTGCTTCCTGAGAATGGCGCGCGGGCTATGAGGCAGGTCTTCGCGGTGGTGATGGTCCAGCACGTCACACAGCACCAGGGCCGTGCATTCCAGCCAGGGCACCCGGCGCAGGGTGCTCATGTCGGGCTTCAGCACGAAGTCGCCGTAGCCCTTGCTCCAACTCGCCGCCGCGTAGCCGGGCACCGGTTCCATGTCGATGTCGTCGGCCAGCAGGTAGTTGCAGCAGTGGGTTTCCTCATAGGCGCTATCGACGAAGAACTCCGCCTGGAAGCGCTTGCCAACCAATCGTCCCTGCATGTCCACCATGCAGGCCAGCACCGTATCGATCTCGCCGCTGGCTACGGCTTTCTTGAGTTCGTCGAAGTTGAGGAGTGGTTCGCTCATGAGGCGGTCCTTTGGTCTGGGGACTGCCGAAAGCTTAGTTCAGGAATGGAAAGTGCAAGGTTTGCCTGCACCAGGGCGGTGCGAACGGCGTAGATCGGGGAATTTGCGGGGGTTTTCACCTTCCGGCGAATCGCTTTTTTGTAGGGGCGAATTCATTCGCCAAGGGCGGCGCAGCTGCCCTCTTCACGATCTATGGGCAGACCTTCGGCCTGCTTGGCGAATGAATTCGCCCCTACAAGATGGGTCCGCCCCACAAAAAAAACCGGCAGGCGTGAAGGCGCCTGCCGGAAATCGAGGGTTCGAATCAGTGGGAGATGCAGACCGACTTCAGCTCGGTGTACGCCTCGATCACCGCACGGCCGAACTCGCGGCCCATGCCGGACTGCTTGACGCCGCCGAAGGGCATGTTCGGGTCCAGCAGCACGTGGGCGTTGACCCACACGGTGCCGGCCTCGATGCGCGGGACCAGGTTCATCGCCTTGGACAGGTCGTTGGTCCACAGGCTGGCTGCCAGGCCGTACACGCTGTCGTTGGCCAGTTCGATCATCGCGTCCTCATCGGTGAAGGGGATCACCGACAGCACCGGGCCGAAGACTTCTTCGCGAGACACGGTCATCTCGTGGTTCACGTCGGCGAGCACGGTGGGCTGGACGAAGAAGCCGTCGCCTTCCAGACGCTCGCCACCGGCCACCACGCGGGCGCCTTCCTGGCGGGCCAGGTCAATGTGTTTGAGCACGTTCTGCTGCTGCTTGCGCGATACCAGCGGGTTGATCGCTGCGTCCTGATCCATGCCCGGACCGATGGACAGGCCCTTCACCGCCGCCGCCAGGCCCTCGACGAAGGGCTCGTAGATGGATTGGTGCACGTAGAAGCGCGAGGCCGCGGCGCAGACCTGGCCGTTGTTCAGCAGGCCGCCGAGCAGCGCGCCCTGCACCGCCTTCTCCACGTCGGCATCGGCCAGCAGGATCATCGGGTTCTTGCCACCCAGTTCCAGGGCGAAACGGGTCATGTTCTCCATGCAGGCCACGCCGACGCTCTTGCCCACGGCGGTGGAACCGGTGAAGGACACCTTGCTGATCAGCGGGTGCGACGCCAGGGCATTGCCCACGGTGCTGCCGCCGCCGGTGACGACGTTGAACACGCCGGCCGGGATGCCCGCCTCGAAGGCCAGCTCGGCTAGGCGCAGGGCGGTCAGCGGGGTTTCGCTGGCGGGTTTGATGACCACGGTGCAGCCGGTGGCGAGCGCCGGCATGGCTTTCCAGGTGGTGATCATCAGCGGGAAGTTCCACGGCACGATGCCGGCGACCACGCCCACCGGCTCACGACGAGCGAAAGCGGTGAAGCGCGAGCCTGGCGGGATCGGGATCGACACGTCCATGGTCTGGCCTTCGATCTTGGTCGCCCAGCCGGCCATGTAGCGCATGAACTCGACGGTGGCGCCGACATCCAGCATCCGCGACATGTTGATCGACTTGCCCTGGCTCAGGGTTTCCAACTGGGCCAGTTCCTCGGCGTTCTCCTCTACCAGGGCGGCGAAACGCAGCAGGATGCGCTCGCGGTCGGCCGGACGCAGGCCGGACCAGACGCGGGACTTGAACGCCTGGTGGGCGGACTTCACGGCGCGATCCAGGTACTCCAGCGGCACGTCAGGCACGTGGGCAATGGCTTCGCCGGTGGCCGGGTTCAGTACCGGCGTGGTCGCGCCTTCCGGCAGCACCCATTGACCGTCGATGAAGCAGCCGTGGCGACGCTCCAGGAATGCCGCCACCTGCGGCAGGATTTCAACCTTGCTCATGCTCGATCCTCTTCATCCGTGGGCCGGGCGCCTGCCCGGCACCCTCATTATTTCTGTGCGCCCAGGAAGCAGCCGACCGCGTGACGGCCGTCGGCATCAGCCATCCCGGCATAGGGCATGTAGGTACCGGCGACGAAGGACTGGGGCTGGGCGATGAACTGCTCCAGGCTGTCCAGCTTCCATTCCACCGCTTTGGTCTTCATCGCCTGGGAGTAGCTGAAGCCGGCCAGGCTGCCGGATTTGCGGCCATACAGGCCGTGCAGGTTGGGACCCATCATGGCCGGGCCGCCCTGTTTGGCCGAATGGCACATCGAGCAATCACTGCCGAACAGTGCCTCGCCCTTCTGCACCTGTTCCGGCGCACAGTCCGCCGCCAGCGCCGACTGGGCCATCAGCAGCGACAACACGCCGAACAGCAGCCCTTTGTTGTGTTTGTACATCGACTTCCTACCTCGATCATCACAAGCCCCCCGCGCAGCCACGACGGCACGCGCGGAAGCAGGGCCGATGTCCGGATTCTCTGCGCTGCAGGGGATCGAGGTTTTTTTGTCTGTGCCAGTCGTGTTGGCAGGGCTGCCAGACAGGTCGCACGGAGGTGAATAAACCTGTAGGGGCGAATTCATTCGCCAAGCAGGACGCAGTCCTGCCCTAAGGCCCCCCAGAGGGCAGCTGCGCTGCCCATCGCGATTGAAATCGCCCCCACAAAAAGAAGACCAAGGCGGAACACCGGGGGGCTGGTAAACACCTGTAGGGGCGAATTCATTCGCCAAGCAGGCCGAAGGTCTGCCCTGGGGTCTTGAAGGGGGCAGCTGCGCCGCCCTTGGCGATTGAAATCGCCCCTACAGACAAATGCGATCGAGCCAGGGATCAACCCTGGCTGTACTGCTTGCGGTACTCGCTGGGGGATACGCCGAAACGTGCCTTGAAGGCCGTGGAGAAGTAGCTGGAGTCGGTGAAACCCCAGGCGTAGCCAAGGGCGGATAGCTTCTGCTCGCCGCTGGAGTGACGCAGGCTCTCGGCGCAGAAGTCCAGGCGGCGGTTCTTGATGTACTGCGCCACCACCAGGCCCTTCTTGGCGAACATGCGGTACAGGCCACGCACCGAAACCCCCACCTCGCGGGCGATGGTTTCCGGGCAGAGTTCCTCGGCGCAGATGTTCTCGTCGATAAAACGCAGGGTCTTGCGGAACAGGCGCTCGTGGGCGTCCTGCTCCACTTCGGCGGCGCACAGGGCCGGGCGCAGCAAGCTCACCATCGCTTCCAGGGTCGCTTCGCTCTCGGGCAGGCTGAGGTTGTTCTGTTGCGTGGATTCGATGATCAACCGGTTGGCCATCACCGCCACCGGCGAACTGGCCGGGATGCGCTGGGCGCAGCGCACACCCGAGAAGCGCAGCCCCTGCTCCACGATGTGGCGAGGCACGATCAGCGAGAGCTGGCGGGAGTTCTCGTGATAAACGAAATCACTGGGCAGGGTGGAGTCGATCAGGGTGATGTCGCCGGGCGCCAGCTCGATGCTGTTGCCGGCCTGCTCCATGCCGGCACGGCCGGCCAGCTGGAACGCGAGGTAGAAGTGCTTGCCCTCGCTCTGCGCCACTTCCTTCGGGGTGCGGTACAGGCGCGCCTGGGCCACGTCCACGAAGCTCAGCTTGATCGCGCCGGCCTTGTGCTCGCGGATGGCCCCGGAAAACTCCGAGCCCAGCAGCTTGGCGCCGAAGCGCCCGCAGACCTGGTTGATACCCTGCAGCCACTCGTCGAAGCGGTCTGCCCTCACTGATTGTGCTGTCATCATGGCTTTCTCAGCCTCACGCTAGGCGTTGTTCTTGTTATCCGGCGCTGCCGGGTTCACCTCGTCCGTGACTGCCGCCCCTATGGGCGACTGCTTTACCTCAATCCACCGAATCGCTGATAGAAGCTCTCTCCGGCATCGGGCAACGGACCATCCGCGGTTTCCAGTGCCGCGTTCAGCCATTCCTCCGCCTTGGCGAAGATGAGTCGGTAGATATTGCGGCACAGCTGGCGCGCCGCGCGGCCTTCCCAATCGCCCGGAAGGAGTTCGTCGGGCAGTTGCGGGTCACGCAGCAGCAACTTGCGGTATTCGTGGATCAGCAAGGTTCGGGCCACAAAACAGTCGGCCGGTTGCAGGTTTTCCTGCTCGCGCAGCGCTTGCCAGAGCGGACGGAACAGCTGGATGAACTCGCTGTAGTGGGTACCCAGCTCATCGATGTTCCAGCTCTCGCGAACCTGCATGCGCAGGGCCTTGGAGGCCAGCACGTCCTGGGCGCGGGTCTCGAAGATGATGCTGTCTTCAACGGCATCCAGTTCCTGCAGGGTCGCGGTCAGGTCCACCCGGTCGCAGCGCGGATTGGCCAGCACGGTGGGCGAAATCGCACCAAAACCTTGCCATTCCAGCTCCTCGCGCACCTGTTTGCGCTTGTCCTGGGGCAGCTGCGACAGCATCACCAGGGACCAGGCGCCATCCCAGGCCGGGACGCTGGAGCTGTAGACCCGCTTGAAGGCCTTCTCGAACCGCCGCCGGCCGGTGCCGGTCAGGCTGTAGTAACTGCGTCGGCCGACCTTCTCGGCACTCAGCCAGCCTTCCTTGGTCAGGCGGAAGATGGAGGTGCGGATCAGCCGTTCGTTGATGCCCATGGGCTCCAGCAACTGGATCAGGCTACCCAGCCAGACAGTGCCGCCGTGAGGCTCGATGGCATCGCCGTAGAGGGTGATGATCAGCGAGCTGGCACGAATGGGCGTCTGCTGCTGGAAGCGGGTGACGAGTTGATCCAAGGGCACGAGCGAAGTCATGGGCATAGTGGAAACGAAAAAGATGCCGAATATACCCGTAGGCTCATCGGCATGACCATCAGCGAACGTACCCGGTGTGCGAAGACCGCACTCATTGCGACGAAGTACCTTTCGGACGCAGCCCACGATCGGCTATACGCGACCGGTCGGCCTCCACCTCGGCGAGGGGCTCGCAGGCTTCCAGACTGGCCAGGCAACGTTGGGCCAATTGCTGGTATTCGCGGGTACCGGCCTGTTTCCAGGCCACTTCCTCGTCGCTCAGGCTGCGCTTGACCTGCGCCGGGGCGCCCATCACCAGGGATTGCGCCTCGCAGCTGAAGCCGGCCTTGACGAAGGCGGTGGCCGACACGAAGGAGCGCGCACCAATCCGCGCGCCGTCCATCACCACCGCGTTCATTCCCACCAACGCGTCTTCACCGATGCGGCAACCGTGCAGCACGGCGCCGTGGCCGATATGGCCATTGCGCTCGACTACCGTGTCGCTCTCGGGGAAGCCGTGCATCACGCAGGTGTCCTGGATGTTGGCGCCCTCCTCCAGGATGATCCGGCCGAAGTCGCCCCGCAGGCTTGCGAGGGGACCGACGTAACAGCCCGGCCCGATGATCACGTCACCGATCAGCACGGCGCTGGGGTGCACAAAGGCGGTGGGATGCACCACCGGGGTCAATCCATCGAGGCTGTAGCAGGTCATCGCAGGGCTCCTTCTTCTTATAGGCTCACGCCGCGCCGTGACGGCGGCTCTGCACGGTGACGAAGCGACGGGCGACGAAGGCACCATCGGTGATCGAGGCGTTCGCCGCCGGATTGCCGCCGCTGGCGTGGAAGTCGCTGAAAGCAGCGGACTGGTTGACGAACACGCCGCCGTCAAAGTTGATCGACAGGGCCACGGCCACGTCCTGGGACAACTGCTCGGCCTGGTCCAGAACCGCCTCGTCAGTGGAGTACACGCCCAGGGTCAGGGCGCCCTTCTCGGCGATCACCTCACCGGCCAGGCGCAGGCTGTGCGCGGTGTCGTCGGTGGCAATGACGAAGGCGATGGGGCCAAAGCGTTCCTCGGAATAGGCATCGCGGTCGGCGGCATCCACCTTCAGCAGCAGCGGCGTATGGACGCGCGCGCCGGGGAACTGCGGATGCTCGCGGGCCTCGCTGTCCAGCAGTACCTCGCCCAGTTGGCGGCAGTCCTGGATGCGCTGGGCGGTGGACTCGGACTGGATGGCGCCGATCACCGCACAGGCACGCTCGTTATCGGCGAGGAAGCTCTTCACGGCGCCAGCCAGGGTCTGGGCGACCTCGTCGAAGCTCAGTTGCTCGTCACCGTTGCGGATACCGCCGCGCGGTACATAGATGGCCTGGGTCGTGGTGCACATCTGGCCGGAATAGAGGCTCAGGGAGAAGGCCAGATTGCGGGCAACAGCCTTGATGTCGCGCACGCTGTCGATGATCACGCTGTTGATGCCGGCCTTCTCGGTGAAGACCTGGGCCTGGCGGGCGTTGTCTTCCAGCCAGTTGCCGAAGGCACTGGAGCCGGTGAAGTCCACCAGTTTCACGCGCGGGTCCAGGGCCAGGCGCTGGCTTACGGGCGCTTCCGGGGTGTCCACCACCAGGCTCACCAGGGCCGGATCGAAGCCCAGTTCCGCCAACACGTCCTGAGCAACCTTGACGCTCATGGCCACCGGCAGGATGGAGCCGGGGTGCGCCTTGACCAGCACCGGGTTGCCGGTCGCGAGGCTGGCGAACAGGCCGGGATAGGTGTTCCAGGTGGGGAAGGTGGAGCAGGCGATCACCAGGGACAGGCCGCGCGGAACGATGTGCCAGCGCTTATCCAGTACCAGCGGGTCCTGCTTGCCCTGGGGCTTGGTCCAGCGCGCCGCTTCCGGCACATCAGCCATGGCGCGCCAGGCGTAGGCCAGCACTTCCAGGCCACGGTCCTGCGCATGGGGGCCACCCGCCTGGAAAGCCATCATGTAGGCCTGGCCGCTGGTGTGCATCACGGCATGGGCCAGGGGCGGGCTGAGGGCGTTCAGGCGCTGGAGGATTTCCAGGCAAGCACCGACCCGCGCTTTCGGGCCGGCATCACGCCAGGCCGGCAGCGCCGCCTGTTGGCGCGCTAGCAGCGCGTCGGCGTCGTACTGGTCGTAGCTCACATTCAGATCGAAGCCATAGGGCGAACGCTCGGCACCCACACGACCAACCGACTCCGGGCCCACCAGCGCAAAGTGCTGGCCGAGCAACGCTTCGAAGGCCGCCTGGGCGCCCTTCACTGCTTCTTCCGGGTACTGCTTGAGGCTTTCCGGGAAGGGCGACCAATAGCCGCGCTCGCTGATGGCCTGGACAGCGCGCTCGAGGGTGCCGCGATGGTGCTCGAACAGCTCGAGGGCGGCGGCGCGGGCGGTGGTCGACATGGAACAACTCCTCAACAGGCAGATGAAGCCACAAGGTGGCGCAAAGCGATTCGCTTGATGGTGAATTTTGTATCACATCAATCAACAACATAAAAGCTCATCAACCTGTATCAGATGACGACCGGTCATCGGCGCGCATTACACGCCCTGAATAACCGGTAAAGCCCTTTAAATGCGGCATAAACATGGGCACAACAGCACCTGGCAATCTGTCCTTTGGTAGCAAAGACGCCACATATGAGACACATAAATCATATCTGTCGTTCTTGTTTTGTATCGCTTTGTGGTTATACTCCGGCCAAAGTCGCCCCGCCCTCAGCGCGGCAGACACAGGAACGGACTCCACCCCGAACCCACTTATAAGAGCGGCTCGCAAAGGCCGCGCGTGCACCTGAGGAAGAGTCGACATGCCTCGTACCCTTGCTGTCCTGCCGCCCGAGCAGGGTGTCCGTCTGATCACCCTGCAGCGCCCGGAAGCGCTCAACGCGCTCAATACCGAGCTGTTGGGTGAGCTGGCTACCGAACTGGATGCCGCCGAGCAGGACGCCGAGACCCGCGTCGTGGTCATCACCGGCAGCCGCAAGGCCTTTGCCGCAGGCGCCGATATCAAGGAAATGGCCGAGCGCGACCTCGTGGGCATCCTCAATGACCCGCGCCTGGCCCACTGGCAGCGCATCACCCGCTTCAGCAAGCCGCTGATCGCCGCCATCAATGGCTTCTGCCTGGGCGGCGGCTGCGAGCTGGCCATGCACGCCGACATCCTCATCGCCGGCGAAGACGCCCGGTTCGGCCAGCCGGAAATCAACCTCGGGATCATGCCCGGCGCCGGCGGCACCCAACGCCTGCTGCGTGCGGTCGGCAAGTCCCTGGCCATGCAGATGGTGCTCACCGGCGAAGCCATCGATGCCCGCCACGCCCAGCGCGCCGGCCTGGTCAGCGAAGTGACCCAGCCCGAGTTCACCGTCGAGCGCGCCATCGCCATTGGCCGTGTCATCGCCCAGAAGGCGCCGCTGGCGGTTCGTCTGGCCAAGGAAGCACTGCTCAAGGCCGAAGACACCGACCTCGCCAGCGGCCTGCGCTTCGAGCGCCACGCGTTCACCCTGCTGGCCGGCACCCGCGACCGCGAGGAAGGCATCCGCGCCTTCCAGGAAAAGCGCCGCCCCGAATTCACCGGCCAGTAAGCACTGACCGTCCGCCCCTTCGAACTCCATAGAGCGCCAGAGCCATGAACTTCGAGCACATCCTGTTTTCCATCGAGGCTGGCGTTGCCACCCTCAGCCTCAACCGCCCGGAGCAGCTGAACAGCTTCAACGCCAAGATGCATGGCGAAGTCCGCGAAGCCCTCAAGCAGGTGCGCCAGAACCCTGAAGTCCGCGTCCTCCTGCTGACCGGCGAAGGCCGTGGCTTCTGCGCAGGCCAGGACCTGGGCGACCGCAACGTGGCCCCAGGTGCCGCCGCGCCGGACCTGGGCGAGTCCATCGAGAAGTTCTACAACCCGCTGATCCGCGCCCTGCGCGACCTGCCGCTGCCGGTGATCTGCGCGGTCAATGGCGTGGCCGCCGGTGCCGGCGCCAACATCCCGCTGGCCTGCGACCTGGTCCTGGCCGGACGTTCTGCCAGCTTCATCCAGGCCTTCTGCAAGATCGGCCTGATCCCGGACTCCGGCGGCACCTGGACCCTCCCCCGCCTGGTCGGCATGGCCCGCGCCAAGGCCCTGACCCTGCTGGGTGACCGTCTGACCGCCGAGCAGGCCGAGCAATGGGGCCTGATCTACCGCGTGGTGGATGACGCCGCCCTGCGCGAAGAAGCCCTGAAGCTCGCCCGCCACCTGGCCACCCAGCCCACTTACGGCCTGGCCCTGATCAAACGCAGCCTCAATGCCAGCCTGAACAACAGCTTCGACGAGCAACTGGACGTCGAACGCGACCTGCAACGCCTTGCCGGCCGCAGCGAGGACTACCGTGAAGGCGTCAGCGCCTTCATGGAAAAGCGCACCCCGGCCTTCAAAGGACGCTGAGCCCATGCCTGCCCTCCACACTTCCGCCCCTGTTGCCGTGATCGGCGCCGGCGCCATGGGTGCCGGTATCGCCCAGGTCGCCGCCCAGGCTGGCCACCCGGTCAAGCTCTATGACAACCGCCCCGGCGCTTCCGCCCAGGCTATAGAAGGCATCGACCGCCAGCTCGGCCGCCTGGTGGAGAAGAACAAACTCACCGCCGAGGCCCGCGCCGCTATCGTCGCCCGCCTGCAACCGGTTGAGGCCATCGAGGCCCTGGCCGATTCCAGCCTGGTGATCGAAGCCATCGTCGAGAACCTCGAGGTCAAGCGCGGCCTGCTGCGCCAGCTCGAAGAGCTGTGCAGCGCGGCTTGCATCCTCGCCAGCAACACCTCGTCCCTGTCCATCACCAGCCTGGCTGCTGGCCTCAAGCATCCGGGCCGGGTGATCGGCATGCACTTCTTCAACCCGGCGCCACTGATGGCCCTGGTGGAGATCGTCTCGGGCCTCGCCAGCGACCGCGACCTGGCCGAAGGTCTGTACGAAACCGCGAAGGCCTGGGGCAAGCAGCCGGTGCACACGAAGTCCACGCCGGGCTTCATCGTCAACCGCGTGGCGCGCCCCTTCTACGCCGAAAGCCTGCGTCTGCTGCAGGAAGGCGCCGCCGATTGCGCCACCCTCGACGCGCTGATGCGTGACGCGGGCGGCTTCCGCATGGGTGCCTTCGAACTGACCGACCTGATCGGCCACGATGTGAACTACGCCGTCACCTGCTCGGTGTTCGATGCCTACTACGGCGACTTCCGCTTCCAGCCCTCGCTGATCCAGAAGGAGCTGGTGGATGCCAGCCGCCTGGGCCGCAAGAGCGGTCACGGTTTCTACAGCTACGCCGAAGGCGCCGAGCGCCCGCAAGCAGCCGAACTGACCAGCGACGCCAGCGTGGAATCCTGCGTGGTGGAAGGCAGCCTGGGCGTTGCCGAGCCCCTGGTACAGCGCCTGGTGGATGCCGGCGTGAAGGTGGTCCGTCGTGATGGCAGCGGCGTGCTGCGAGTCGGCGACGCCGTGGTTGCCCTGTCCGATGGTCGCCTGGCCAGCCAGCGCTCCCGCGAGGACGGCATCGCCAACCTGGTGCTGATCGACCTCGCCCTCGACTACGCCAAGGCCAGCCGCCTCGGCATCGCCTGCGCCGCCAGCACCTCGGAACAGGCTCGTGACCAAGCAATTGCACTGCTGCAACGCGCTGGCCTCAAGGTCAGCCAGCTCAGCGACATCCCCGGCCTCGCCGTGCTGCGCACCGTGGCCATGCTCGCCAACGAGGGCGCCGATGCCGTGCTGCAAGGCGTGGGCTCAGCCGGCGACATCGATCTGGCCATGCGCGCCGGCGTGAACTATCCGCAAGGCCCGCTGGCCTGGGCCGATGCCATTGGCCTACCGGTGGTACTGCGCACACTGGAAAACCTCCAGGCGGCCTACGGCGAAGAGCGCTACCGCCCTTCCCTGCTGCTGCGCCGCCAGGTTGCCGAAGGGAGAAATTTCCGTGACTAACCACGAAGCCCTTTCCCTCGCAGAAGCTTGCGCGAGCGAGCTGTTCGAGCGCGACAACGCCAGCCAGGCCATGGGAATGCGCCTGCTCTCCGTGGCGCCGGGCCAGGCCCGCGTCGGCATGAGCGTGCGAGACGACATGGTCCAGGGCCACGGCACCTGCCACGGCGGCTACCTGTTCGCCCTCGCCGACTCGGCCTTCGCCTTCGCCTGCAACACCTACAACGAAGCCACCGTCGCCATCGGCTGCAGCATTGACTACGTGGCCCCGGCGCGCCTGGGCGACACCCTCACCGCCCAGGCCATCGAGCAGAGCCGCAGCGGCCGCACCGGTAACTACGACGTACGCATCGAGAACCAGAACGGGCAATTGATCGCCCTCTTCCACGGCAAGTCCTACAAAGTGCGCGGCTCGGTACTCGCGCAGGAGACCCCTGATGAATGACGCCCTGATTATCGACGCCGTGCGTACGCCTATCGGCCGCTACGCCGGTGCCCTGTCCGCGGTGCGCGCCGACGACCTCGGCGCCGTACCCATGCGCGCGCTGATGCAGCGCCACCCTGAACTGGACTGGAGCGCCATCGACGACGTGATCTACGGCTGCGCCAACCAGGCCGGCGAAGACAATCGCAACGTCGCGCGCATGTCCGCCCTGCTCGCCGGCCTGCCGGTGACCGTACCGGGCACCACCTTGAACCGCCTCTGCGGCTCCGGCCTGGACGCCATCGGCAACGCCGCCCGTGCCCTGCGCTGCGGCGAAGCCGGCCTGATGATCGCCGGTGGCGTGGAATCCATGTCCCGCGCGCCCTTCGTGATGGGCAAGGCGGAAAGCGCCTTCTCCCGCCAGGCGGAAATCTTCGACACCACCATCGGCTGGCGCTTCGTCAACCCGCTGATGAAGGGCCAGTTCGGCATCGACTCCATGCCGGAAACCGCCGAGAACGTGGCCGAGCAGTTCAACATTTCCCGCGAAGACCAGGATGCCTTCGCCCTGCGCAGCCAGCAACGCGCCGCCGCCGCTCAGGCCAATGGCCGACTGGCGAAGGAAATCGTCCCGGTCGAGATTCCCCAGCGCAAAGGGCCGGCGAAGATCGTCGAACAGGATGAGCACCCACGCGGCGACACCACCCTGGAACAGTTGGCCAAACTGGGCACGCCGTTCCGCCAGGGCGGCAGCGTTACCGCCGGCAACGCCTCGGGCGTGAACGACGGCGCCTGCGCCCTGCTGCTGGCCAGCAGTGCCGCGGCCAAGGCCCACGGCCTCAAGGCCCGCGCCCGTGTCGTGGGCATGGCAACCGCTGGCGTCGAGCCGCGCATCATGGGCATCGGCCCGGTACCGGCGACCCGCAAGGTGCTGGAACTGACCGGCCTGTCGCTGGCCGATATGGACGTCATCGAACTCAACGAAGCCTTCGCCGCCCAGGGCCTCGCCGTCCTGCGCGAACTGGGCCTGTCCGACAACGATCCGCGCGTGAACCCCAACGGCGGCGCCATTGCCCTCGGCCACCCGCTGGGCATGAGCGGTGCGCGCCTGGTCACCACCGCGCTGCACGAACTGGAAGAACGCCAGGGCCGCTACGCCCTCTGCACCATGTGCATCGGCGTGGGTCAGGGCATCGCCCTGATCATTGAAAGGCTCTGAAACGCAAGAACCGATATCTGAAAAACGGGTGAGGAGTATCCTCCTCATCAGCACTCAGAAGCCTAAGGCTTCCGTACAAAAATAATTCGAGTGAACTATGAACATGATTGCCAACACCGCCTTGCTTGACCCGATGGAGACTGCCAGCGTCGACCAGCTGCGCCAGCACCAACTGGAGCGCCTGCGCTGGAGCCTCAAGCACGCCTACGAGAACGTCCCGCTGTACCGCCAGCGCTTCGATGAAAAAGGCGTGCACCCGGACGACCTGAAATCCCTGGAAGACCTGGCGAAGTTCCCCTTCACCGGCAAGAACGACCTGCGCGACAACTACCCCTACGGCATGTTCGCCGTGCCGCAGAGCGAGATCGTGCGTATCCACGCCTCCAGCGGCACAACCGGCAAGCCCACCGTGGTCGGCTACACCCAGAACGACATCGACACCTGGGCCAACGTGGTGGCACGCTCGATCCGCGCCGCCGGTGGCCGCAAGGGCGACAAGGTGCACATCTCCTACGGTTACGGCCTGTTCACCGGCGGCCTGGGCGCCCACTACGGCGCCGAGCGCCTGGGTTGCACCGTGATCCCGATGTCCGGCGGTCAGACCGAGAAGCAAGTCCAGCTGATCCGCGACTTCCAGCCGGACATCATCATGGTTACCCCGTCCTACATGCTGAACCTGGCCGACGAGATCGAGCGCCAGGGCATCGACCCGCACAAGCTGGCCCTGCGTCTCGGCATCTTCGGCGCCGAGCCCTGGACCGCCGAGCTGCGCCGCGCCATTGAAGAGCGCATGGGCATCACCGCCCTCGACATCTACGGCCTGTCGGAAATCATGGGCCCGGGCGTGGCCATGGAATGCGCGGAAACCAAAGACGGCCCGACCATCTGGGAGGACCACTTCTACCCCGAGATCATCGACCCGGTGACCGGCGAAGTGCTGCCGGACGGCCAGATGGGTGAGCTGGTGTTCACCTCGCTGTCGAAAGAAGCGCTGCCGATGATCCGCTACCGCACCCGCGATCTGACCCGCCTGCTGCCGGGCACCGCGCGTCCGATGCGACGCATGGACAAGATCACCGGCCGCAGCGACGACATGCTGATCATCCGTGGCGTGAACGTGTTCCCGACCCAGATCGAGGAGCAGGTGCTGAAGGTCAAGCAGCTGTCCGAGAACTACGAGATCCACCTGTTCCGCAACGGCAACCTGGACAGCATCGAAGTCCACGTCGAGCTCAAGCACGAGCACGAGCACGAGCACCTCGGCGAGTCCCAGCAGCAGGCTGTCTGCAACGAGCTGTCGAAGTACATCAAGACCTACATCGGCATCAGCTCGCGCATCGTCCTGCGCCCCTGCTACTCCCTGAAGCGTTCCGAGGGCAAGGCCTGCCACGTGTACGACAATCGCAACAAGTAAGCCTCGCGAAATCAGAAAGCCCCGCTTCGGCGGGGCTTTTTCTTGGCACGAAATAATCAACCCTCCGTCACACGGCACCGCCGCGCCCACCATTTTGCCTCTCGGCGAATTAACCGCCGGTCGGCGCAAGGATCATCCAATTGGCGAGTCTGTCGAACCGGCGCTATCCAGATCGACTCATTAGGGAGTCGGGCGCGTGATCCGTGCGCGCTCGGGATACGACAGGCAATGCCTTTTCACACCATCCAGAAAGGAGAATGGATATGAGCTACGTAGATGGATTCCTGGTACCCGTCCCCACCGCCAGCCGTGAGGCCTACCGCAAGGTGGCCGAGATGGCCGCCGGCGTATTCAAGGAGTGCGGCGCTCTCAGTGTCGTCGAGTGCTGGGGCGACGACGTGCCCGAGGGCAAGGTGACGTCCTTCCCGATGGCCGTGAAGTTGAAGGAAGGCGAAACGGTGGTCTTCTCATGGATCACCTGGCCGTCCAAGCAGGCCCGGGATGCCGGCATGAAGAAAGCAATGGAAGACCCGCGCATGCAACCCAGCCCGGAGACCATGCCGTTCGATGGGCAGCGGATGATCTTTGGCGGGTTCGAGGTGCTGGTGACGGCCTGATTGAGCGGTTGGCCGGGGGCAGCTGCGCTGCCCTTGGCGAATGAATTCGCCCCTACAACGAAGCACTGCGATCGACATCGCTCGTTCGGCACAGGAAGACGGTGCGCACAGCGCACCCTACTTGGGATTTCCCCCACCAGGAAAAGCCGAGCCCCGGCACAAACCCTGTAGGGGCGATTTCAATCGCCAAACGGACCGCAGGTTCGCCATCCGGCCTTCAGGGGGCAGCTCCGCCGCCCATAGCGAATAAATTCGCCCCCCACAAGGAGAAGCAATCCGATCCCAGGCACAAACCCTGTGGGGGCGATTTCAATCGCCAAGCGGACCGCAGGTTCGCCATCCGGCCTTCAGGGGGCAGCTCCGCCGCCCATAGCGAATAAATTCGCCCCCACAAGGAGAAGCAATCCGATCCCAGGCACAAACCCTGTGGGGGCGATTTCAATCGCTGAGCGGACCGAAGGTTTGCCCTACTTGAGTACACCCAGCAGCTTCCAGAGGCGACGAGATTCGGCATCCGCCGTAATCAGTTCTTCCAGCAGATTGCTAAGGGGTTGGTTGCCCCATTCCACCGCACGGCGGATCACATAGGGCACCGGGCTGTGCGGTTCGGTGCGGGCCAGGTAATCGGCGATCAGGGCCAGTTGGCGATAGGCTTCCTCGCGATTGCCCGGAGTGCCACTGAAGTTCGACACGGCTTCCGCTGCGGTAGCAACCGGAGTCGCCACGGCCTCGGTAGCGGGCTCGGCCGCAGGCGGAGTCTTGGATTGCATGGGCGCGAACTCCTGCATGAGCGAGTGGATCAGGTCCAGGATCTGTTGCAACGGCGCGAAGCTGGGGGCCAGGTCACCCAGCCAGCCGTCGCTCCAGGTGTCCAGGCGCCTCAACTCCGCCAGACTCGCCTCCGCCCCCTGGCGCACGCGCCGGAAACTCGTCGCCGGCATTTGCCTCAAGGTTTCATCGAGCTTGCGTCGCTCCAGCCGGGCCGCCTCGGCAGCGACCTTGTCCGCCTTGCTGTCGCTGGCCTGCACTTGTCGCTGCTGGAGTTGTTGCCAGCCGTGCAGGGTCAGGTGGGCAAGATCGGCATGCTCGGCGCCGAACAACGCACAACGGGTCAGCACGATTTCGCTGTAACGGCGCACCATCCACTCCAGAGGCGCCACGCGCCAGGAGCGGTCGCCGTCATCCGGTTGCGGATGCAATTCGTCCGGATAGCGCTCGCAGAGCCCGGCGAGCAGGCCCAGGGCCGGCGCCAGGCCAGCGAGGCCGCTGCGCAGGAGCCAGGCCTCACCCAGCCAGGCAGCCAGCATCAGGTCCTTGCTGCGTTCCCGCAGGAGTTCACTGGCCAGGCGCTCCACGGCGGCCCAGTCACCGCGCTTGAGGTCAGCCTGCCAGACGCCGGCCGGCAGGCTGGCGTCGTCTTCGCGGCGTAGCTCTTTCAAACGGTCCCAGGCCGGGTCGTAGCGCAGGCTGGGGCCGCAAGGGTCGCTGTCGGAAATGGGTGCCAGCAGCTCGCTGGTCGGCATATCGGTTATGGGCAGGTTCATGGCGTCGCCTCGGCACTGACCAGGGAAGCGCTGTGGCTAGGGGTGAAGGGCGAGCGCGGCGCCTTCACCGGCAGGGGCTGGATCGACAACGGCAGCTTGCCGCCCTGGGTCATCAGCGAAACGCGCATGAACATCAACGCCTGCTGGTTTCCGCTCGGGGTACCCCGCACCGGCACGTGCAGCGTCAGCGGGAAATCGGTGTAATCCATGCTCGGCTGACGTTGCAGCACGACATGGGAACGCATCAGGCGCAGCAGGGCCCAGGGCCCCCGGTACTCCCACCCCGCTTCCAGGTCGGACACCGCCATGCTCGGCTGCAAGGGGTCGATGCTCGGCCGCTGGCTGCCGTCCTTGGCCCAGCGCAGCAACAGTTGCACCGGATCGCCGACGTTCCAGTGCAGGCGCTGCACTTCTCCGGGGAAGCCGATCTGCTTGTCGCCGGCATGAAGGCCCCAGGCGATCACCTGATCGGCCCCGCGTTCGTCATCGCGATCGGTCCGCCAGCGCACGTCCAACTCGACACCCAGGGAGCCGGACGGGTCACGCAGGAACAGCGGCCCCAGCCAGCTTCGCGCCTGCTTCAGGCGGGCAAGGAAGTCCTCCGCCGCCGGCCGATCGCGGGCGTTGCTCCATTTCAGACCTTCTTCGGCCTGTCCCAGCCGGCTGTCGATCAGCTCCACCAGGTGTTGCACCCGTGCCGGGTCGGCATCGTCGGACTGGAGGCTGTAGGCGAACGGGAAACGGTCCGCGAGGTACTGGTTGAAGTAGTCAGCCAGATCGTTCCAGGCCTGGGCGGCACGTTGCTGCTGCAACTGGCTGCAGCGCTGCGAGGCCTGCTCGCGCAATGTGTGCGTACGCCGGGCCAGGTCACCGACACCCGTTGAAAGGGTCGCGGTGGCCAGCACCTGGGTGCAGGAACCCATGTCCATCTCGACGAAATCGCGGCTGACCAGTTGCTCGAACAGCGCCGGTGAGCTGGTGGGGTTCTGGGCCTTGTACTTGGTCATTTCCTCGCTCAGGCCAGCAAGACGCGCTACCCGGTCCCGCTCGGCGAAGGACAGCCCACTCTGCTCCTGGAGCCAGCTCAGCGCCGGCGCCGCCCCCTCGGTGGTGGAAAGGATGACCGCGAACTGTTGGCCAAGGCTGTTCTTCAGATCCTGCACGTCGCTGGAGCGGAAGAGTTGCAGGCCGAGGTTGCGGCCACCGTCCCACTGGTCGATGTCGAAGCGCTGGGTGAACACCGGCAAGGCATCGATGCTGCCCAGGGCCGAATCGACATCGGCCATGGCCATGCGGGTCAGTCGGCTACGCAGCGCGCCGGCAAGGTCGGCCCGGTCGAGCGTCAGCAGGGCATTCAACACCTGACCGGCTTGTTCCACGGGAACATCGAAGGCCTTGCTGGCAGCACTTTGCGCACGGGGATCGGAAGCGCTCAGGCTGGCCCAGATGGCACGCGCCGCGGCTTCACCAGCCGCCCTGAGCATGCCTTCGCGGTAGTCCGGCGGAATCTGTGCCAGCTCCTGAGCAACGAAGGCGCGATAGCTGTCGACGAAGCCCTGCGCCTGGGCCAGTGCGCGCGAATCGACGTAGCGCAGCGTCCGTGGATCGGGTTCAGCGGCATCGCGGCGCAGGGCCACGACGACGAAATCGCGCTTGAGCAGTCCCTTGATCGCCTTGTCCAGGGCACTGATGTGTTCCTGCAGCGTCAGCGTGCCGCCGGCCTGGCGTTGCAGAAGGTTGGAGCGGGTGCCGATGCTGGCGATCCATTGCCCATGGAAACCCTTGCGCAGGCGACCTGCTTCGGCCTCGAGGTTCTGCTCCACGGCCGGACCCAGCAGACCGTTCTGGCGCACGGTTTCCATGTGGTTGCGATACCCCGGCACCAGCTCCTCGCCGTTGCTGTGGCTCCAGGCGGAGTTGGTCAGGGCGATCAGATCTTCCAGGGTATCGATCAGGCTGTTGATCTCTTCCAGTTCGGGCAGTGTGTTGCCCTGCCCGCCTTGCAGGCTCTCCAGGTGCACTTTGAGGTACCCGGCCGGGCGCACGAAGTTATCGGCGAGGAAGTATTGCGTGAGCCACAGCTTCATCAGCGCCTGGTACTGCTGGCTCAGGGCCTGACGCTGGGACTGCAGGCCGAGCGGCGCCAGGCCGGGGCCGCCGAGGCCGCGCAGGACGCGGTCGTAATACGAGCGGCGGCGCAGGTCGGCGGTATTCAGGTCCAGCCCGAGCGCGGTGTTGCCCAGTTGCGCCAGGGGCTCCAGCACGCCCTTGTCACCGGACAGGACATCGGCGAACAAGCGGTTCTGCTGTGCCAGGCTGGACGCGCCATAGGCCAGGTTGCGCGCCTTGACATAGTTGGGCCACTCCTCGGGCTGTTCGCCTTCGACACTGGTGCGCCGATCACCCGCGCGTATCGCCAGGAGCTTGTCCAGTTCCGCGCGCTGCAACTGCACAAGGGGATGAATTGCCTCGCTGCGTGCCATGGAACGGAGAACGTTGTTCATGCGCCCATCGAGGGACGAGAACCAGGAGGTGGGATAGACCAGCGAAGCGTAGTGCCAACGCGGCGCGTCCTGCAGCAGGCGCCAGAAGCCCAGGAGATTGCGCCGCGCCTGCTCCTCGCTGCGAGCCGGGTCCTTCAGCGTGGCATGGTTGTTCTGCGCCACTTGCAACACACGCGTCAGCTCGCGGGCGTCACGCTCACCGTCATGCCATACCCAGAGCATCCCCAGCAGCCAGAACGCACCGACGACCGCTGCCGTGCCGGCGACCACCTGTTGCCAACGCTGGCGCAGGCGAAGGATGCGCGGCACCGCCTGAGCCAGCCCCTGTTCGGCGAGAAAGCGCTGGCGCCAGAGCGATCGCGTGAACACGCCACGCACCGGAGCCGCTTCCCGGGTACTCAATTCCCAGGGATCGTCTTCGCTGGCCGTCACCTGGGCCGCACTGAGATAGAGCCCTCTCAGCCGTGGCGCTTCGCCCTGGGCATTGCCCTGGAACACCGGTTCTAGCAGCGCGCGGAGGTTGCCGCGCAAGCCGTCCAGCTGACCCGGCAAGCGATAGAGGTCTTCTCCCAGCTCACCCTTGATCACCGCCACTTCGAGGATCGCCGCCTGCACGGCCTGGACCATCTGGTCGATGGCGTCATCCAGCCAGTAGCCCTGCCAGCCCGCCTCCAGCGCATAGGGGGAAGCCCAGCCCAAGGCACGCTCACGGCTCTCTTCCGGCAATGCAGCGACCAGTTCCTGGAAGCCCGGCATTTCCTCGAGGCCCGTGACCAGAACATGCACCGGCAGGCTCAGGCCCAGGCGCTGCAGCATCTCTCCGAAGCGCCGCCGTGCGGCGATGGCATCGGCAGCCAGTTGGGCATCGTCCAGCAGACGCGGTAGCGGGATGGTCCAGATCACGCCGTCCAGCGGCCGCTGCCCACGCAGGCGCAGCAACATGCCGAGCAGTCGGCGCCAGGCAAAGGCCGGCACAGTGCCGCCTTCTTCCGGCAGGAACAATCCCTGGGGTACCACCAGCAGCGAGCCGTCGGGATCGAGCCACCAGCGGCCGAACCAGGCGGCCCGACCGGCCGGTGCCAACTGCCAATCCGGACACAGCTGGCTGCCTTCACGCGGATCGCCAACCAGGAGCAACCATGGCGTCTGATACCGGTCCTGGCTGCCCTGGTCGTGTTCCATCTTGCGCACGGCGGCATAGAAACTGCGGATGGCCGCACCGGACTGGGTGCGCAACCACCACCAGAGCGCGGCGAGAGCGACCAGGAGCAGAAGCAGCGCGAGGACGACCAGCGCGATGGCGAAGCCGCTCATTCCAACTGCTCCCCGTCATCCAGGGTGGCGGCCAGGTGCAGGACGGGCTCCAGCTCGGACTGGATGTCGCTCCACAGCCAATGTCCAACTACGGTCAGCAGCAGCGCGACGCCGGCAATCGCCAACCCCAGTCGCAGGCCATCCGGCAAGGCCCGGCGCAAGGGCCGGCTCAAGGGCTCGGCGCGCAGTGGGCGTTCCAGGCTTTGCAGCGCGCCGGCTGCGGTGGGCTCGTGCTGCCAGGCGAAGGTGAACAGCGCCTGCCTCCAGCGTTCGTGCATGGCCTGGCCCCGCTCGCCGCGCAGCTGGCCGTGGAAGCCGAGCACCAGACATTGCAGGTAGACATTGGCGAGGTCGCGGGTGGCCGGGACGCGTTCCTTGAGCAGGCTGCGAATAGCCATGGGCAAACGCTCACCGGCATTGCGCGAGCCGTACAGCCGCGCCTCCAGCGGCCGCGCCTGCCAGGCGACCTGTCCGGCCCAGTTGCCGAACACCAGGGTCTCGTCCAGCAGCGCCACGAAGGCGTAGACCATCGCCTTGACCTGGGCCGCAGCCGGCTCGCCGACGCTGGCAAAGGCGCTTCGCCAAAGACGGCGAACGATGCGCGTGGCGGTCTCGGCGGTGCGCTCTACCAACTGGCCGTCGCTGTCGTCAGCGTCTTCAAGCTCGTCCCAGGCATCACGCCATTCCAGCCAGGCCTGACGGAACGCGAGGCTCAGGGGGGCTTCACCGAATTCCGGCGGATACAGGGCCACACTCCGTTCCGGCATTTGCGCGTCCTTGGCTGATCAGGCGAATTCGTGTGCGTTGGTGACGAACAGCACCACCTGCCAGGGCCCCACCGGCGCCGCCTGACCGGGCACCACGATGCAGAGTTTCTGCTCGGGGTCGAACCACTCGCCGGCAGCCTGGACGACGAATAGCCGGGTATCCTCCCCGACGCTGTAGGCGACCTGCTCGGCGCGGCTCATGGATTGGTGCGCCAGGCCGCTCATGCGCTGGCGCGCGAGGGTGGGCACCTGGTCCTGGGCGGCGATGATGGCCTGTCCCAGCCAGTAGGAAGCTGCCTGCTCGCCGGCGCCGGCCGGCATGCGCAGGCCGATCACCAGGCGCTGGCGACGGGACTGCAGGTCCGGCAGCTGGAGGGTGAAACCTTGTTCCACCTGCTCGAATACCAGGCAGCGATAGCCGACCCGCACGCGGGTCAGGGCGTTCTCCAGCCAGTCGAGCACTTCGTCATAACCGCGCTTGAGGTCGAGATAATCCAGCGGCGCAAAAGCCGGCACTCCGGCTAACGGGTCCAGCGCACACCAGGCGCCGGCCATGCCGACCAGCAGGCCATGCAGGCGGTCGGGTGCGGCGATGCGGCTGTTGAGTGCCGCCTCCACTTCCGGCAAGCGTGCCCAGAGTGCAGCGAGCTGCCGGCGAATCTCGCTCATGTCGTCATGATTACCCGCCTGCTCCGCCTGGCGCAGGCGTCCGCCGAGGAACAGGCACTTCTCCCGCGTGCGGGCACAGAGTGCGGCAACGGCACGGCCCAGCGTGGACTCCGGAAGGATTCGCGGGGTGGGTGCCACGTAAGACTGACGCACGAAACCGCCGCCCTCCTTGGAGATCCGCAACAGTGGCAGGCACACCGAATCAGCGCGACCGGTGTCGGTCACCAGTCGCGCCGCCGGACGCCAGATCAGGATGGGTTCGGGGTGTTCGCCACTGGCGAGGTCCGGTACTGCTTCGCCCACGGTAGATTGCAGGCGTCCCCGCAACGGCAGGACCTGGCCGCCACGACCGAGCGGATTGACGGCGAGGAAAACGGTGGCGCTGGAGGTTGCGGACTGGGTGATGGCGCCGCTCACATCCAGCTCCAGTACCGCGCCCTCACCGGGCTTGATGCTCACCAGCAGGCCATCGGGCAGGATGGCTTCGAGGGCGAGCACGCGCACCAGGCCAGCGCTCAATGCGGCGGGGTCGAGTTCGAGTTGAGAGATGCCCCAGAACCAGGGATTGCCGGCTTGGGCGAAATGGGCGGCGAGCACTTCGGCGCGCAATCCTTGCAGCTGGAAATGCTGGGGCAGCAACTGCATGCCCTCATGCCAACACACCGCGTCAGGCAGAACTTTCATACCACTCCCCTTCGACGTCCGACGTTGTCGCGAGCTCGACGCCCTGCTGCTTCAGGGGCCTTCCGTCACTGCTCGTTCTCGCTCAGCAAGCGCATTTCCCTGCTATCGAACCGGAGCCAGGCACGGCTCTGCTCATCCAGCCTCAGGCGGTGAGCACCGGGTGTGTTATAGCCGGCAAAGACCAAAAGTCCAGCCGCGCTATCACCCGCCAGCGGGAACTCGCGAGCCTCCATGAATTGCCCGGGAACCAGCTCCAGGCTCCAGACGGAAAACTGCTTCTGGTAGTCGCGACGGTATTGCTCGCGATCGGTGAACCACTGCCGCGCGGTGATGCCGGAAAGCACCTTGAGCAACTCGGGATCGCGCACGGCGATGAAGTCGACGGCGATGGGCGTGTCGTCGTTGGCACGCGGGGCGACGTCCAGGGTCAGGTTGTCCAGTTGGACACGCGGACCAAGAAGATCGGCGCAGCCTCCCAACAGGATCGCAGCGGCCAACAGCACGAATTTCGAGGTGGAAATGAAACGTCCATGCTTCATGGTGGTCAGACTCTGATTTGCATTTGCAAATTTATAGACCTGTTCTAGCGTGTCTGAGTAGTTCGTCGGATAGACGAACTAGTGGGATCGCCAAGGACAGGCTTGCGTGTAGTTCCCCTCCTGTCGCGCCGTGATCCAGCAAGGGAGTGCGATGACAGGATCAGTCCGATGCATTGCGCTCGTGGCAATGCATCGGAGCCCACCAAAATGGCAGAAAGCACGCAGCACAAGCTGGATCGGGTACGCCCGCCCCGGGTTCAGATCACCTACGACGTCGAGATCGGCGACGCCATCGAGAAAAAGGAACTGCCACTGGTCGTCGGCATCCTCGCCGACCTCTCCGGCAAGCCCGAGCAACCCCTGCCAAAGCTCATCGAGCGCCGCTTCACCGAGATCGACCGCGACAACTTCAACCAGGTCCTTTCCTCCATCGCGCCACGCGCCACCCTGCAGGTGGACAACACCATCACCGGCGACGGCAGCAAGCTCAACGTCGAGCTGCGCTTCAAGGACATGGACGACTTCGACCCCGTCAACATCGTCAAGCAGATCACTCCCCTGCGCCGTCTGTTCGAGGCCCGCCAGCGCCTGCGCGACCTGCTCACCAAGCTCGATGGCAATGACGATCTCGACAAGCTGCTGCAGGAAGTGGTGAGCAACACGGAGGGCCTGCAGGAGATCAAGTCGGCCCGTCCCGAAGCCGAAACCGCCACGCCCGAAGGCGAAGCACCGGCCGAACCCCAGGCCTGATCCGTAGCCCGAATTCCAGGAGGAATCGCTCATGGCAACAGAAGCCGGTGCGAACAGCGAGAGCACCACGCAGACCCTGACACTGCTCGACCGAATCGTCGCCGAAGGCCGCATGGCTCACGACGACAGCCAGCAGGATTACGCCCGCGACATGCTCGCGGAATTCGCCACCCAGGTTCTCGACGAAGGCATGGCCATCGACAAGGACACCGTGGCCATGATCAACGACCGCATCAGCCAGATCGACGAGCTGATCAGCGCCCAGCTCAACGAAGTCCTGCACCACCCCGAGTTGCAGAAACTGGAAGCGTCCTGGCGTGGCCTGCATCTGCTGGTACAGAACACCGAGACCAGCTCCCGCCTGAAACTGCGCCTGCTCAACGTTACCCAGAAGGAACTGCAGACCGACCTGGAGAAGGCCGTCGAGTTCGACCAGAGCGCGCTGTTCAAGAAGATCTACGAAGAGGAATACGGCACCTTCGGCGGCCATCCCTTCAGCCTGCTGGTGGGTGACTACAGCTTTGGCCGACATCCCCAGGACGTGGCCCTGCTGGAAAAGCTGTCCAACGTCGCCGCAGCCGCCCATGCCCCCTTCATCGCCGCCGCCAACCCAAAGCTGTTCGACATGAACAGCTTTACCGAACTGGCGGTGCCCCGTGACCTGGCGAAGATCTTCGAGAGCCAGGAGCTGATCAAGTGGCGCAGCTTCCGCGAAAGCGAAGACTCCCGCTACGTCTCCCTGGTGCTGCCGCACTTCCTCCTGCGCCTGCCCTACGGGCCGGACACCCTGCCGGTGGACGGCATGAACTACGTCGAAGACGTCAACGGCACTGACCATTCCCGGTACCTGTGGGGCAACGCCGCCTGGGCGCTGGCCCAGCGCATCACCGAGGCCTTCGCCAAGTACGGCTGGTGCGCGGCAATCCGTGGCGCCGAAGGCGGCGGTGCCGTGGAGGGCCTGCCGGCGCATACCTTCCGCACCAGCTCCGGCGACCTGTCGCTGAAGTGCCCGACCGAGGTGGCCATCACCGACCGCCGCGAGAAGGAGCTCAACGACCTCGGCTTCATCGCTTTGTGCCACAAGAAGAACAGCGACCTCGCGGTGTTCTTCGGTGGCCAGACCACCAACAAGGCCAAGCTCTACAACACCAACGAAGCCAACGCCAACGCGCGCATTTCGGCCATGCTGCCGTACGTGCTCGCCGCCTCGCGCTTCGCCCACTACCTGAAAGTGATCATGCGCGACAAGGTCGGCAGCTTCATGACCCGCGACAACGTGCAGACCTACCTGAACAACTGGATCGCCGACTACGTGCTGATCAACGACAACGCGCCCCAGGAGATCAAGGCCCAGTATCCGCTGCGGGAAGCGCGGGTGGACGTTTCGGAAGTCGCGGGCAAGCCGGGCGCCTACCGGGCGACCGTGTTCCTCCGCCCGCACTTCCAGCTGGAGGAGCTGACCGCCTCGATCCGCCTCGTGGCCAGTCTGCCGCCGCCAGTAGCCGCCTGACCCATGCCGCCCGCTGCACGGTTCGGCGGGCGGGCACCACCCTTTTCTCCAGACTTTCCAGATTCAGGAGTTCCAAGCGATGGATGCGATCATTCTCGACCTCGGCGACGACATCAAAGGCGACAGCCTGCTCGAGGGCTATACCGACAAGATCGAACTGATGTCCTACAGCCACAACGTGGCCATGCAGGTCACCAATGACGTCAGCAACTCGGAACGTACTTCCGGTCGCCCGCACATCGGCGAGTTCACCGTCACCAAGTTCATCGACACCTCCACACCGTCCCTGAACGAATACTGCTGCGCCGGCAAACCCATCACCACGGCAAAGGTCACCATTGGCCGCAACGCAGCCGAGGGCGACGGCAAGGTCCTGCCCTTCATCGTCTACACGATGGACAACGTCGTGCTGTCCAACGTCAGCGTAAGCGGCGGTGCTGGCGGCAAACCCGTGGAAACCCTGTCGCTGAACTTCACCAAGATCAAATGGGAGCTCACCGCGCAGAAGGACGACGGCACCAAGGAAGGCACCGCCGCCTCCACCTGGGACCTGGCGGCCAACAAGGTGGTCAAGTAGCGACGCACGGCCATGTCGGAAGCCGGCCTGCTGCCGCCGCTGTTCGAGCGTCTTGCCGCCCAGGCGGACGACGCGCCGGCCTACGACCGCGAGGCCCTGGCGGAATCCGTCCGCCAGGAGCTGGCGCGGTTGCTCAACACCCGCTGCGCCAACGCCAGGCGCGCCCAGTCCCTGACCATCCTCGATTACGGCATCGGCGACTGGGGCGCGCTCCAGGCCCGCCGCAGCGATGACCGACGGCAACTGGTGCGGGAAATCCGCGCCGCCGTCCAGCACTTCGAACCGCGCCTGCAACTGACCGACGTGGACGCCGAACCGATTCCGGGCCAGCCCCAGCGCCTGCGTCTTCGACTGGCAGGCAGCCTGCGCAGCGGGCGGCGCAGCTGGCCGGCAGTGTTCGTCATCGATAACCACGAAGAGGGCCTCGAGGTAAGCCATGAGCGACTCGATTGACCCCGAACTGCTGGACTACTACCAGCGCGAACTGACCTGGCTGCGCCATGCCGGCGCCAGCTTCGCCGCCCGCTACCCCAAGGTCGCCCGGCGCCTGGAACTGGCCCCCGGCGAATGCCCCGATCCGCACGTCGAGCGCTTGCTGGAAGGCTTCTCGCTACTGACCGCACGCCTGCAGCGACGCCTCGACGACGACTACGCCGAGTTCAGCGACGCCCTGCTGGAACAGCTCTACCCGCTGGCCCTGCGCCCGCTGCCCTCCTGCGCCATCGTCCAGTTCGAGCCGGACCCGAGCCAGGGCAGCCTCGCCGAGGGCTTCCGGTTGCCGCGCGACACGCCGCTGTTCGTCACCACCCGCCAGGGCGCAAGCGTGCACCTGCGCACCACGGCGGAGGCGGTGCTGTGGCCGATACGTATCGGCGGAGCAACCCTGCTGGACGGCGACGAGGCAGTCGCGCTGACCGGACGCCCCGAGGCCCGCGCGGCATTGCGTCTCGAACTGCACTGCCTGGGCGAATTCGATTGGACGCAGCTGCCCATCCGCCAGTTGCGTCTGCATCTTGCCGCCTCGCCGGTCACCAACGCCGCGCTCTACGACCTGCTCGGCGCCCACAGCCTCGGCATCCATTGCGGTGTGCCAGGAATGCCGTTGCTGCCCTGTCCCGGCGAGCCACAGCTGGTGGGCTTTGCCGATGACCAGGCATTGCTGCCCGAGGAAGATGGCCTGCATCCGGGCCTGCGCCTCCTGGCCGAATACTTCAGCTTCCCGGACAAGTTCGCGTTCTTCGATATCCCGATCCAGCCGCCCAGCGTGGGCGGGCGCGATTGCGTGCTGGTGATCGCCTTCGACCGCGCCCCGCCGGGTCGACTGAATCTTCAGCGTGACGACCTGCAGCTGGGGTGCGCGCCTGTCATCAACCTCTTCCCCCGGACATCCGAGCCGCTGCGGCCGGACGGCACCCGCAGCGAATATCGCCTGGTGGCCGATGCCCACCGCGAAAGCAGCGTGGAGATCCACAGCATCCGCGCCATGCGTGCGGCATCGCCACGCGGCGTGATTCCGGTGCCGGCCTACTACGGCCATGCCCATGGAGGGTACGGTCCCGGTTCCCGCCTGTACTGGCACGCCCGACGGGTGCAGGGCATGACCCCTAATCGCCTGGGCACCGACCTGCTGCTGAGCCTGGTGGACACCGGATTCGATCCTTTGCTGGATGCCCCCGAGTACAGCCTGACCGCAGAACTGCTCTGCACCAACCGGCACCTGGCGGAGAACCTGCCGGCCGGCACGCGCCTGGGCTTCGAGCGCCCCGGTCCCGTTGCCCGCGCCAGTCTGCGTAACCCGCCAACACCGCAGAGCCTGCCGCGCCTATCCGGCGAATCGCGCTGGCGCATGGTTTCGCAGCTCACCCTCAACCACCTGTCCCTGGTGGAAGGCCCGCAGGCGCTGGATGCCCTGCAGGAAATGCTTAACCTGCACAACCTGCGCGACGAAAGTGGCGCCCGACGGCAGATCGACGGCATCACCCGGCTGGCCTGCGAGCGCGTGGTCGCCAGGGTCGGCGACGACGCCTGGCGCGGCTGGCGCAATGGGCTGGAGGTTCGCCTCAGCCTCGATCCCCAGCACTTCGCCGGCGCCAGCGCCGTGCTCTTCTCCGCCGTCCTGGCGCAGTTCTTTTCCCTCTATGCGACCGCGAACCGCTTCGTGCGAACCGTGCTGGTCGATGGCGACAAGGAGGTTCGGACATGGCAACCGCAGACCGGCATGCCCCTCTCCCTCTGAGCCGACGCCTGCGCGACACGCCGCAGGCCTTCGAGCTTTTGCAGGCGCTCCTGCTGCTGGAGCGTGAACGACCGGGTGCCGAAGCCCTCGGCCAGAGCAGCGCACCTGACGGCGAAGCCCTGCGCCTGCGCGGCCCGTTGACCCCCACTTTCGCAGCCAGCCAGGTGGAGAAGCTGGAGGAAGCGCCCGGCCAGCCACCGACCCTGACCACTCCCGTGTTCGGCCTCGGTGGGCCGGACGGCCCCCTGCCCTATGCGTACCAGGAGTGGCTGCAACGGCGGACCAAAGAAAAGGATCACGCACCGGCGGAATTCCTCGATCTGTTCCAGCACCGCCTGCTCAGCATGCTGTACCGCGTACTTGGCAAGCATCGCCTGGCGCTGGGCTTTTGTGCGCCCGAAGATTCGCCGGCGCAGGACCAGCTGCTGGCCCTCTGCGGCCTGCTGCCCGACGCGCTGCAGAATCGCCTGAGCCTGCCGGACGCGGCCGTGACCGCTCGCACCGCGCTGTTCACCGGCGGCCGTCGTTCCCTGGCCGGTTTCGCCGCCCTGGTGCGCCATCAGTTCAACGTCGCGGTGCGCTACGAGGCCTACCAAGGCGGCTGGCGCGACATTCCACCGACCAGCCGCAGCCGCCTGCAACGTGGAGCTCGCAACCTCGGACTGGGTCGCGATGCCATCGCCGGCACCCGCGTCTGGGATGAGCACGCCGGTATCCGCCTGATCCTCGGCCCGCTATCCACCGACCGTGCGCGCGACTTCCTTCCCACCGGTTCCGATCACATGCGGCTTGCGAGCCTCGCCGCGCTCTATTTCGGCCCGGACCTGGACTGCACCCTGCGCCTGCTGGCTCGCCCCGGCGCACCGCTGAGCCTGGACCGCACCCAGCCGCCACGCCTGGGTTGGAGCGGAGGTCTGCAACTGCGCGGCGAATCCCTGCAACAGATCGACACGCGCTTGCGCCAGACGGAGGTGGCCTGACCATGGAACTCGGCAGCCTGATCGGACGCCTCAACGCACAAAGCCGCCGCGCCCTGGAACGGGCCGCGCAGCGTTGCCTGCAACGCACTCATCACTACGTGGAAATCGAACACCTGCTGCTGGAGCTGCTGGATATCGAAGGGGGCGACCTGGCCTGCCTGTTGCCCCGCTTCGGCCTGGAGCGCGACACGCTCGCTTCGGAGATCAACCAGGCGCTGGAACTCTTCAAGGCCGGCAATACCCGCACCCCGGCGCTCTCCGCGCAGACCATCGGCGTCCTTGAAGACGCCGTGGTGCACGCCAGCGTGCTGGGACAGCAAAGCATCCGCTCCGGCCTGCTGCTGCTCGCCCTGCTCGACCGCGACGAACGCCGCACCCTGTTGCTCAACAGTGCATCGTCGCTGCTGCGAATTCCGCGCGAGGCCTTGCGCAGCAACCTGCTGGAATGGACCCAGCCGTCCCGCGAGCAACCTGCCACAGTCCAGGCCGCCAAGAGCAAACCCACCCAGGCCGGTGCCCAGGATTCCATTCTCGACCAGTACACCCAGGACCTCACCGCCGATGCCCATGCCGGACGCATCGATCCCATCGTCGGGCGCGACAGCGAGATCCGCCAGAGCATCGACATCCTCCTGCGCCGCCGGCAAAACAACCCGATCCTCGTCGGCGCTCCCGGGGTGGGCAAGACCGCCGTCGTCGAGGGGCTGGCCCTGCGCATCGCTGCCGGGGATGTGCCACCGCCCTTGCAGGACGTCAGCCTGCGGGTGCTCGACCTGGGCCTGCTGCAGGCCGGCGCCGGGGTCAAGGGCGAGTTCGAGCAGCGCCTCAAGGGCGTGATCGATGGGGTCCGCAATGCCGAGAAACCGGTCATCCTGTTCATCGACGAAGCCCACACCTTGATCGGCGCCGGCGCCGCCGAAGGCCAGAGCGATGCCGCCAACCTGCTCAAGCCGGCCCTGGCCCGGGGCGAACTGCGCACCCTGGCCGCCACCACCTGGCTGGAATACAAGAAGTACTTCGAAAAGGACCCGGCGCTCGCCCGACGCTTCCAACTGGTGCAGGTGGAAGAACCGGACGAAACCACTGCAGTCGAGATGCTGCGCGGGGTCGCCGCCAAGCTGGAGCAGCACCACGGCGTGCAGGTGCTGGATGCCGCCATTCACGATGCAGTGAAGCTCTCCCATCGCTACATTTCCGGCCGCCAGTTGCCGGACAAGGCCATCAGCGTGCTCGACACCGCCTGCGCCCGCGTCGCCCTCGGCCAGCACGACGTACCACCACCGCTGGAAAGCCTGCGCCATCGTGAGCAATCCCTGGAGGAAGAGCTGCAACGCCTGCGCCGCGAACAGGCCACCGGCCTCGACCATCGCGAGCGCATTACCTCGCTGGAAAGCGAATCGCGCGGCAACCTGGTCGCCATCCGTGAGCTGGAAACCCGCTGGGGCGAAGAGCGCGAAGCCGTGCGTGAACTGCTGGATGCCCGCCGTGAACTGCTCGCCCTCAGCGACAGCGTCGACACCACCAGGCCCAACGAAGAACTGGATGACCGCATCGACCACCTGGCGGCCGAACTGGCGCGCCTGGAAGCCGGGCTGGACGCCATCCGCCAGGACGACCCGCTGGTTCCCGAGCAAGTGGACTCCAAGACCGTGGCGTCGGTCATCGCCGGCTGGACCGGCATCCCCATCGGCAAGATGCTCGCCGACGAAGCCCACGCCGTGCGCACCCTCGGCCAGCGCATGGCGCAACGGGTCATGGGCCAGGACGCCGCGCTCGCCACCATCGCCCAACGCATCCAGGCCTATCGCGCCGGGCTGACCGACCCGGCCAAACCCGTCGGCGTATTCCTGCTGGTGGGCCCCACCGGCGTCGGCAAGACCGAAACCGCCTACGCCCTGGCCGACGCACTCTACGGGGGCGAGCGCAACCTCATCAGCATCAACCTTTCCGAGTACCAGGAGGCCCACACCGTCAGCCAGCTCAAGGGAGCCCCGCCCGGCTACGTGGGCTACGGCTCCGGCGGCGTGCTCACCGAAGCCGTGCGCCGCCGCCCCTACTCCGTGGTGCTGCTCGACGAGATCGAAAAGGCCCACCCCGACGTGCTGGAAGCCTTCTACAACGTCTTCGACAAGGGCGTGATGGAAGACGGCACCGGCCTGGTGGTGGACTTCAAGAACACCGTGATGCTCGCCACCAGCAACGTCGGCGCGGAACTGGTGCTCGACACCCCGCCCGACCAACTCGGCAGCGACGCCTTCAACGAACGCCTGCGCAAGGTCCTGTTGCAAGCCTTCCGCCCCGCCTTCCTCGCCCGCATGACCGTAGTGCCCTACCGCCCACTGGACGAAGCGACCCTGGAAGGCATCGTCGTCGCCAAGCTGGAAAAGTTGCAGGGCCGCTACAAGGCTGCAACCGGCAAGCAGTTCGACTTCGACCCGGCCATCGTCAATGCGGTACTGGCCAAGTGCAGCTCGGCAGGGGCGCGGGATATCGAGAACGTGCTGATGGCGCAGGTGACGGGGAAATTGGCGGAGTGGGTGTTGGAATAAGCGAAAGAACTTGGACAGGAGCTACAGATGCCCGGATTAAGTCTCAATGGCTGCCTTAGCAGATTGCGGGGTCAGCTTGGCCATATTGCTTTTGGGCCCGCGGAAGATTGGTGCGTTACAAGATTTGATAGCAACGACGAAACGTTGGAAGTCTATTGGTCAGAACCGAACGCTCCTTATTACCGCACAAGCGAAACCCAAAATGGACACGGCGGCGGTACGCGTGGCTGGGGCGGCCATGCGGAAATGCAAATGATTCGAGACTTCCAAAACACAGTAACTCTCCACGGCGCTCCATATTTGGTCGAAATATTCATAAGCCGCAGCCCCTGTTCGCGCTCACCCCAATTCATTGTTTCTGGACACAATTACCCTATCGGGTGCGGAAAGAAAATTCTTGAACTGGTAAAGCAAAATCCAAACGTTTCCGTTTGGAAAGTTGTTTACGACTCTGTATTTAATGGTTCACGAAATGCGCCGGACCTGCAAGCAACCGCTCAGGCCGAGCACATGATAAATGTTTTAAATAGACACCCAAGGGTGGAAGCGCTGTTGTGGAATGAATATCAGCAGAGATTAGCATGATGATTCCCCACAAGACCAAAGAGCGAAACAGCCCCATCAAGCAAGATAAAGCCCTTTCATAGCGCGCATGAACTGAGGTGAAAAATGACCATAGTTGCGCTTCAAATGGTGAATTTGTTTGCCCCTGCGACCGTAGAGGAGCAAATAGGCAGTGCACTTTGCACACGATCCTTCATGCATGCAGTTCAGACCTTAGGGCAAGTAGGTCTTGGCCTAAGTTATCAATCCTGCAACGCAGCGGTAGCCATTCAAATTGGCGGACCTTATGAGCACGTTAATATCGGGATGCAAAACTTTTCCGTATTATTTGGTTCATCAAGACTGTATCAAGGACTTGACCCGAGCTTTAACGCCATTCACGCCCACATAGCACCTGGTCGTCCTTTCTCAAGCTCGTTTCTGGAGGAGCACGCAGAGCAAACCGCGATACGTATAGCCATCTCACAGGGGCAGCCCTTCTTCGTCTACAACGGAAATCATCATATCTATATAGATCTGACACCTTGCCCAAATTGCCATGCGTGGCTAGTTAATCGCCCAGAAAATTGGTACGTCCACTACTTCGCAAACCTAAACAATCAGGCCCCAGTGACGAATAAGAAAAAGTGGCTGAGGGCTAGTACTTTTGGCCGACAAATGGAACCTAGGCCCGCAAAGAGAGTAAAGACCTGAACCTTCAGGTCGTATCGGTACTAAGGGAAAACAATGCCCCGCCCTATAGATGCGAACACCAGCCTCTCCCTCGGCGCCACGGCGCTGGCCGACCTCTACCCGGAGATACTTGCCGGCGAAGAGGCATTGAACGACCTGGGCAGCCTTGTCCTGAACGGCAGCAGCGCCACCGCCCTGACCCTGACCAGCGCGGTTGCCTCGCGCATCACCACCACCCTCCACAACGACGCCGACCAGCGCCCCCTCGACGCCCTGGTCGCCGAAATCCACCAACTCCCCGCCGACGCCAGCGCAGATCGCTACCAGCTGGTGCTGCGCCCCTGGCTCTGGTGGCTGACGCTCGCCAGCAACAACCGGGTATTCCAGAACCTCGCTACCAGCGACATAGTCACGACGATCTTCTCGGCCCATGGATTTACCGATTACCAGTTGAAGCTCAGCGGCAGCTACGAACCCCGCGAATATTGTGTGCAGTATGGCGAAACCGACTTCGCCTTCGTTTCGCGGCTGCTGGAGGAGGAAGGCATCTTCTGGTTCTTCACTCATGAGGACGGCAAGCACACGCTGGTGCTAGGAGACAGCAACGACGCCTTTCCGCCGATTCCCAACGGGCCGACCGTGCCCTATTTCGGCCAAGGCATCGGTGAGCGCGAGTTGCATGGGGTGCGTTCCGGGCAGGTCTGCCTGCAGGCGGTGGCCGGGGTGTACAGCGCCACGGACTACGAATTCACCACGCCTACCACGTCGCTCTACAGCCAGGCCGAAGCGGTATCCGGACCGAGGTCGCGCTACGAGCATCCCGGCGGCTACACGGCCAAGGCGCGCGGCGATGCGCTGTCGAAGCAGCGGGTGGATGAACTGCGCAGCCAGGAGAAGCGTTTCATCGGCGAGAGCGACTGCCGTTGGCTGGTGCCGGGGCACTGGTTCACCCTGAGCGGCCATGACGACGCCACGCTCAACATCGACTGGCTGGTGACCTCGGTCACCCACGAAGCCAGCCACGAGCATTACCGCAATCGGTTCGAAGCCATTCCCAAGGCCACCCGCTACCGCCCGCCACGCATCACGCCCAAGCCGCGCATGCATACCCAGACGGCAGTGGTGGTGGGCAAGAGCGGCGAGGAAATCTGGACCGACCAGTACGGCCGTATCAAGATCCAGTTCCCCTGGGACCGCGACGGCAAGAACGACGAAACCTCCTCCTGCTGGGTACGGGTGGTGCTGCCCTGGAGCGGCAAGGGTTTCGGGATGCAGTTCATCCCGCGAATCGGCCAGGAGGTGATCGTCACCTTCATCGATGGCGACCCGGACCGCCCGCTGGTGACCGGCTGCGTCTACAACGGCGACAACACCCTGCCCTACGCCCTGCCGGACAATCAGACCCAGTCCGGCATCAAGACCAACTCGTCCAAGGGCGGCGGTGGCTTCAACGAGCTGCGCTTCGAGGACAAGAAGGACGCCGAAGAGGTGTTCCTGCAGGCGCAGAAGGACATGAAGGTGAATGTGCTCAACGACAGCACCGCCACCATCGGCCACGACGAAACCCTCACGGTGCAGAACGCCCGCACCCGCACGGTGAAGGAAGGCGACGAGACCATCACCCTAGAGAAGGGCAAGCGCTCCGTAACCATCCAGACCGGCAGCGACACCCTGGATGTGAAAGACAGCCGCACCGTGAAGGTGGGCGCCGATCAGACCCACAGCACCGGCGGCAACTACAGCCACAAGGTGACGGGCAACTATGAGCTCACCGTGGACGGCAACCTGACGATCAAGGTCAGCGGCACCCTTACCCTGCAGAGCGGCGGCAGCCTGACCATCAAGAGCGATGCCGACCTTGCTGCCCAGGCCGGCACCTCCATCACGCAGAAGGCCGGTACGTCGCTGACCAATCAGGCGGGCACGTCGCTGGACAACAAGGCGGGAACCACCCTGACCAACGACGCCGGCATCAGCCTGACCAACAAGGCCAGCGCCGAGCAGACGGTGGACGGCGGCGGCATGCTGACCATCAAGGGCGGCCTGGTGAAGGTGAACTGACCATGGCGCAATCCGGCAAACTCGACCTCACCCGTGGCGACAGCCGGATGCAGGGCAACCTGCAGGACGGCGACCTGGATGGACCGGTGCGCATCGAGGAAGCAGGTCGCCCGCAGGCCCAACTCAGCTACAGCCAGGGCGAGCTGAATGGCCCTTCCACCCTCTTCCACCCCAATGGCCGTGTATCGGCACAGGTGCCATACATGCGCGGCAAATTGCATGGCGTAGCGACCTTCCATGCACCGGAGGGCTGGTTGCAACGCAAGGTGAGCTATTGCCACGGGCTGATGCATGGCGAGGCGACCAGCTATTACCCGGACGGCAGCGTCGCGGAAATCGAGCAGTATCGCGACGGTGTGCGCGATGGTCCCTACCAGCGCTTCCACGGCAATGGCCAGGTTGCCCTGCGCAGTCGCTACCTGAAAGGGCAGTTACTGGAGCCGGGCCAACCCTTCGCCGAAGACGGTCGACCGCTGGACGCCGATGGCAAACCCATTTCCCGGCTGCGCTGGTGGTGGCGACGCTGGACCGAACCCGCCGAAGCCTGACCGCGCTTTTGTAGGAGCGAGCTTGCTCGCGAACCGTCCCCCTTCGTCGACAAGCCGGCTCCTACCTATGCGTGCCGGCCTATGGAATCAGCATCTGCACCTGACCCGGCATGACGATCTTGATCACCCCCGCCCAGCTACACATGAGCGTGCTGTTGGCATCCAGCGCCGGCATGTTGCCCAGCAGCACGGTGGGCGCGCCGCCAGGAATCCAGGGTGCCGCCGTGGCCGGTATGCAAGGCATGGGGGTCAATACGCCAAGGGCCGCAGCAGTGGCGGCGGCCACGGTGGGATTGGCCAGGCTCTGACACATACCGAAGGTGGGAATGTTCACCAGGGGGATGTGATCCATGATGTTCGCCGCCGGCATTCCCCCCGTCAGGGTGCGGTTCGCCGGCAACACGTTCAGTACCGTCGGCGCTACGCCGAAACTGCATTGCAGCGTCGCACCGCTGCACACCTGCGGACATCCCATGGTCCCACCCCTCCTCCTTCGTCGCCTGAAACTCTAGACGAGCCCGGAGCATCACGCCCCCGGCATTCGAACTTTGAGGGGGCAGCTTTGCCGCCCTTGGCGAATGAATTCGCCCCCACAACGAAGCACCGCTCTCCGAGCAAGACGGTGCGCATGGCGCACCCTACCGGGAATTTCACCCCCATAAGGGAGAGCCGAGCGCTGGCACAAACCCTGTGGGGGCGATTTCAATCGCCAAGCGGACCGAAGGTTCGCCATGGGGTCCTGACGGGGGCGGCTGCACCGCCCTTAGCGAATGAATTCGCCCCCACAGAGCAGGATTGCATTGGCACGCCCCAGCGCCCTCCTTCGCGACGCCGGTCCGTCGCCCTGCCTCAAAACCACCTCGCAGTAACCCGTCCTGCGAGAGGGGGATGGCTGCGTCCACGCCCCAGCCCGCCGAAGGCGCAGAGCCTTTCCTACCCGACCAACAAAACAGAACGCCAAAAACACACAGTCTTCCGATCTGCGTATCGCTTTCCAGCTTTAGCCTGAATCGAGCGCCTCTCCCACCACTGCACTCCGCCGCAAGCCCCGCAACCAGGCCATTAGCCGCGCCTTCCCTGGCATCCACAAACGCCACAAAACCCCTTCCATCAACCTATCCCTTATGCGCGGATACCCCTCGACCGATCGTCAATTCGATACAAAAACTCTATTCGATACACGTTTTATTGTTTGATATTTGTTTTCGTATCATTTAAAAATAACGCCATGGCCAAGCCACCCCACGAACCCTGCATGGCTGGAGAACGGCATGTACGCACAATTGGTTGAGACAGGCGTGAAGCGCGTGAAAGCGCTGGAGGAGATGACTCCTGAAGAACGCGCCTTCCAGGAAAAGATCGACGCGGAAATCAAGATCGAGGCGAAGAACTGGATGCCGGAGGCTTACCGGCAGACGCTGATCCGCCAGATTTCCCAGCACGCCCACTCCGAGATCGTCGGCATGCTGCCGGAAGGCAACTGGGTGACCCGCGCCCCGACCCTGAAGCGCAAGCTGCAGCTGATGGCCAAGATCCAGGACGAAGCCGGTCACGGCCTTTACCTCTACAGCGCCATGGAAACCCTGGGCGCCGACCGCGACACCGAGGTCGCCAAGCTGCACAGCGGCAAGGCCAAGTATTCGAGCATCTTCAACTACCCCACCCTGACCTGGGCCGACATGGGCGCCGTGGGCTGGCTGGTGGATGGCGCCGCCATCGTCAACCAGGTGGTGCTGCAGCGAACCTCCTATGGCCCCTACTCCCGCGCCATGATCCGTATCTGCAAGGAAGAGTCCTTCCACCAGCGCCAGGGCTTCGAAATCCTCCTGCACATGATGCGCAACGGCACTCAGGCCCAGAAGGACATGGTTCAGGACGCCATCAATCGTCTCTGGTGGCCGTCGCTGATGATGTTCGGCCCGAGCGACGCCGACTCCCCCAACAGCGCCCAGTCCATGGCCTGGAAGATCAAGCGCCAGAGCAACGATGAGTTGCGCCAGCGCTTCATCGACCAGACCGTTCCGCAACTGGAACTGCTCGGCTGCACCGCCCCGGACCCGGACCTGAAGTGGAACGAGGAACGCGGCCACTACGACTTCGGCGACATCCAGTGGGAAGAGTTCTACGAAGTGCTCAAGGGCAACGGCCCGTGCAACGTCGAGCGCGTCGCCACCCGCCGCAAGGCCATCGAAGACGGCGCCTGGGTCCGCGAAGCCGCTGTCGCCCATGCCCGCAAACAACAACAGAAACGCGACGCTGCCTGAATTTCGCGCATGAGCTAGCGAGCTAGAGCAGAACGAGGCGGAAACAGGCACGGGCGCGGAGTTTACGCCTGTAAATGAGCAAGCCCGAGCCTGTTTCCAACGACGTTATGCCGACGCGCAGCAGCTCAACCCCGATGAGGAGAAGAACAAATGTCTGAGTGGACCCTTTTTGAAGTATTTGTGCGCAGCAAGCACGGCCTGAACCACAAGCACGTCGGCAGCGTGCACGCCGCCGATGCGCGCATGGCCATCGAGAACGCCCGCGAGCTGTACACCCGCCGCAACGAAGGCGTGAGCCTGTGGGTGGTGCCGTCCGCGCTGATCACCGCTTCCTCGCCGGACGAGAAAGAGCCGCTGTTCGACCCGTCCCAGGACAAGGTCTACCGCCACGCCAGCTTCTACGAGCTGCCGGCCGAAGTCGGCCACATGTGAGGCCGCTGCCATGACTCAACGCGAAGACCTCATTCAATACCTGCTGCGCCTCGGCGACAGCGCCCTGATCCAGGGCCAGCGCCTGTGCGAATGGTGCGGCCGTGCCCCGGCACTGGAAGAAGAGCTGGCGCTGATGAACGTCGGCCTCGACCTGGTGGGCCAGGCCCGCAACTGGCTGGACTACGCCGCCGAACTGCTGGAGGACGGCCGTGACGCCGACCACCTGGCGTTCCGCCGTGATGAGCGCGCCTACCGCAACCTGCTGCTGGTGGAACAGCCCAACGGCGACTACGCCGTGACCATCACCAAGCAATTCTTCTTCGACGCCTGGCACTTCCAGGTGCTGCATGGCCTCTCGCAGTCCAGCGACGAGCGCGTCGCCGGCATCGCCGCCAAGGCCCTGAAGGAAGTCACCTACCACCTGCGCCGCTCCGGCGAGTGGGTCGAGCGCCTGGGCGACGGCACCGAGGAAAGCCACCAGCGCATGCTGGCAGCCATCCGCGACATCTGGCGCTTCACCGTGGAACTGGTGAATGGCGACGACGTGGAACAGCGTCTGTTCGAGGCCGGCGTTGCGCCGAACCCGGCGGAAATCGCCGCAGCCTGGAAGTCCAAGGTGGCCGATATCTTCGCCAGCGCCACCCTGCCGATGCCGGAACCGGCCAGCTACTTCTACCTGAACGGCCGCAAGGGCCTGCACACCGAGCACCTCGGTCTGCTGCTGGCCGAAATGCAATTCCTCCAGCGGGCCTACCCCGATGCGTCCTGGTGAGCTGATTATCAGTGACCGTGGCGCCAGGCCCGGCGCGCCGGATGATCTGGCGCGCGCCTGGTCCGTGCTGGGCGAGGTGATGGACCCGGAAGTGCCGGTGGTCAGCGTGGTCGACCTCGGCATCGTCCGTGGCCTCGACTGGCAGGACGGCCACCTGCATGTGGTGGTCACCCCGACCTACTCCGGCTGCCCGGCCACTGAGGTGATCGAGCACGACATCGAGCAAGCCCTCGAAGGCGCCGGCTTCGCCGCGCCGAAGCTGGAACGCCGACTGACACCTGCCTGGACCACCGACTGGATCAGCACCGACGGCCGCGAGCGCCTGCGTTCCTACGGCATCGCTCCGCCGGCCGGCAGCACCAGCAAGCGCAGCCTGATGGGCGACGCCGGCGATGTGTGCTGCCCGCAGTGCGGAAGCGCCCACACAGAACTGCTCAGCCAGTTTGGCTCCACCGCGTGCAAAGCCCTGTACCGCTGCCTCGACTGCCTAGAGCCTTTCGACTATTTCAAGTGCATCTAGGAGGACGAACACAAACTACTGCGCTCGGCCATGCGTCGTTGGAAACAGCCTCGGAATGCTCATTTACAGACGTAAACTCCGCTTCCTCAGCTGCTTCCGCCTAGCCTGGCCTTCGCTCGTGACGTTTGTATTCGCCCTCCGCGCGGCAATGCCGCAGGAGACGACCAAGATGAGCAAGTTCCACAGCCTGAAGATCAAAGAAGTGCGCCCGGAAACCCGTGATGCGGTGTCCATCGCCTTCGACATTCCTACCGACCTGACCGAGGCGTTCCGCTTTACCCAGGGCCAGCACCTGGTGATGCGCACCCAGATGGACGGCGAGGAAGTCCGCCGTTCCTACTCCATCTGCACCGGCGTCAATGACGGCGAGCTGCGGGTGGCGATCAAGCGCGTGGCCGGTGGCCGTTTCTCCGCCTTTGCCAATGAAAGCCTGAAAGCTGGCCAGAGCCTGGAAGTGATGCCGCCGTCCGGCCACTTCTTCGTCGAACTGGACGCCGCGCGCCACGGCAATTACCTGGCAGTGGCCGCCGGCAGCGGCATCACGCCCATCCTGTCGATCATCAAGACCACCCTGGAAACCGAGCCACACAGCCGCTTCACGCTGATCTACGGCAACCGCTCCAGCGCCTCGGCACTGTTCCGCGAGCAACTGGAAGATCTGAAAAACACCTACCTGCAGCGCCTGAACCTGATTTTCGTGTTCAGCCGCGAACAGCAGGACGTGGACCTCTACAACGGCCGGATCGACGCCGACAAGTGCGGCCAGCTGTTCTCCCGCTGGATCGACGCCAAGGCCATGGACGCCGCCTTCATCTGCGGCCCGCAGGCCATGACCGAAACCGTGCGCGATCAGCTCAAGGCCAACGGCATGTCCGCCGAGCGCATTCACTTCGAGCTGTTCGCCGCTGCCGGCAGCAGCGCCAAGCGTGAAGCCCGCGAAGCCGCCCGCGCAACTGACGGCGCCAGCAGCCAGGTCACCGTGATCAGCGATGGCCGCGAAATGACCTTCGAGCTACCGCGCAACAGCGTCAGCGTGCTCGACGCCGGCAACGCCCAGGGCATGGAACTGCCCTACTCCTGCAAGGCCGGCGTGTGCTCCACCTGCAAGTGCAAGCTGATCGAAGGCGAGGTGGAGATGGACAGCAACTTCGCGCTGGAGGACTACGAAGTGGCTGCCGGCTACGTGCTGTCCTGCCAGACCTTCCCGGTCAGCGAGAAGGTGGTCCTGGACTTCGACCAACTGTAAGCAGCACCCGTAGGAGCGAGCTTGCTCGCGAAGCGCGGTTTGGCTGAACCCGTTCGCCAGCAAGCTGGCTCCTACAAGCGGCACCAGCATTACCCCCGTTCGACACAAGCAGCCTTGCCGTCGGCCGTCGAACGGGCGCCTCGACAATCACAAAAAGAGAGAGCAACCAATGACCCCGCAAGACCTAGATCGTATCCGGGAGAATCCGGACTTCATCCAGCTGGTCCGCCGCAAGCAGCGCCTGACCTGGTCGCTGACCGCCGCCATGCTGGTGATCTACTACGGCTTCGTGTTGCTGGTGGCCTTCGCCCCCGGCGTGCTCGGCCAATCCCTCAATGGAGGCGTCACCAGCGTGGGCATGCTGGTGGGCGTGGTCATCATCCTGCTCTCCTTTGCGCTCACCGGCATCTACGTGAAGCGCACCAACATCCTCGACCCGTTGAACGACAAGCTGAAGCAGGAGAGTGACCAATGAAAGCGCTCGCCTCGCTGCTGCTCGCTACCGGCCTGGTGGTCTCCCAGGGCGCCTTCGCCGCCGACGCCGCCGCGCGTCCGCTGAACTGGAACGCCATCTACATGTTCCTGGCGTTCGTGCTCTTCACCCTCGGCATCACCCGCTGGGCCGCCCTGCGCACCCGTTCGGCCGCGGACTTCTACACCGCCGGCGGCGGCCTCACCGGCTTCCAGAATGGCCTGGCGATCGCCGGTGACATGATCAGCGCGGCGTCCTTCCTCGGCATTTCCGCGATGATGTTCATGAACGGCTACGACGGCCTGCTCTACGCCCTGGGCGTGCTCGCCGGCTGGCCGATCATCCTGTTCCTGATCGCCGAACGCCTGCGCAACCTCGGCAAGTACACCTTCGCCGACGTGGTGTCCTATCGCCTTGAACAGAGCCCGATCCGTATCACCGCGGCCTTCGGCACCCTGACCGTGGCGCTGATGTACCTGGTGGCGCAGATGGTCGGCGCCGGCAAGCTGATCGAGCTGCTGTTCGGTCTCTCCTACACCCAGGCCGTGATGCTGGTGGGCGTGCTGATGGTCTGCTACGTGACCTTCGGCGGCATGCTGGCCACCACCTGGGTGCAGATCATCAAGGCCGTACTGCTGCTTTCCGGCACCAGCTTCATGGCCTTCATGGTGCTCAAGCATTTCGGCTTCAGCACCGAGGCCATGTTCTCCGCCGCCGTTTCCGTCCACGCCAAGGGCGCGGCCATCATGGCGCCGGGCGGCCTGCTGTCGAACCCCATCGACGCGATCTCCCTCGGGCTCGGCATGATGTTCGGCACCGCCGGCCTGCCCCACATCCTGATGCGTTTCTTCACCGTGAGCGATGCCAAGGAAGCCCGCAAATCGGTGTTCTACGCCACCGGTTTCATCGGCTACTTCTACCTGCTGCTGATCGTGGTCGGGTTCGGCTCCATCGTGATGGTCGGCACCAACCCGGAATTCCGTGACGCGGCCGGCGCCATCATCGGCGGCGGCAACATGGTTGCGGTGCACCTGTCCCACGCAGTCGGCGGCAGCCTGTTCCTCGGCTTCATCTCTGCCGTGGGCTTCGCCACCATCCTGGCGGTGGTAGCCGGCCTCGCGCTGTCCGGCGCCTCGGCGGTTTCCCACGACCTGTATGCCTGCGTGATCCGCAAGGGCAAGGCCAGCGAGCGTGAGGAAATGCGCGTCTCGCGTATCGCCACCCTCTGCATCGGCGTGCTGGCGGTGATCCTCGGCCTGCTGTTCGAGTCGCAGAACATCGCCTTCCTCTCCGGCCTGGTGCTGGCCATCGCCGCTTCGGTCAACTTCCCGGTGCTGTTCCTCTCCATGTTCTGGAAAGGCCTGACCACCCGTGGCGCCGTTGCCGGCAGCGTGGCCGGCCTGCTGTCCGCCATCGTCCTGCTGGTGCTGAGCCCCGCCGTCTGGGTCAACGTGCTGCATCACGACCAGGCACTGTTCCCGTATTCCAACCCGGCACTGTTCTCCATGGGCCTGGCCTTCTTCAGTGCCTGGTTGCTGTCGGTGACCGATGCCTCCGAGCGTGCCAAGCAAGAACGCGGCCGTTACCTGGCCCAGTTCATCCGCTCCATGACCGGCATCGGCGCAGCCGCCGCCAGCCGCCACTGAGCCCGGAACGAACGAACGGACTGAACACCGATATCGATGAAAACCGCCTGATCCTCGGCTACGCGCCGCTGGCCCTTTGGCACCCACCCTGTAGGAGCGGGCTTGCCCGCGAACAACCGCGATTCGCGAGCAAGCTGGCTCCTACGAACCAAGAATGAACACCGGCGCCCTGCGTCGCCCCTTTTTTCCACGGAGATTTCCTCATGAGTAACGCCCCCACGCTGCAAAGCTTCATCGGCGGCCGCTGGATCGGCCAACACGGTTCCCAGGGACTGCGCAGTGCCATCGACGGCAGCACCCTCTTCCGCACCCACGAGGAAGCCCTGGACTTCTCCGAAGCCATCGAACATGGCCGCAAGCGCGGCATCGCCAGCCTCATGGCCATGGACTTCCAGCAGCGCGCGGCGCGCCTCAAGGCCCTGGCGCTGTACCTGACCGAACACAAGGAACAGCTCTACACGATGTCCCGCCACAGCGGCGCCACCCGCGCCGACAGCTGGATCGACATCGAGGGCGGCGCCGCCACCCTGTTCAGCTATGCCGGCGTCGGCGCCCGCGAGCTGCCGTCGGGCAACATCGTCCACGAAGGCCCGGCCATGCCGCTGGGCAAGCAAGGCACCTTCGCCGGTACCCACATCCTGGTGCCCCGTGGCGGCCTGGCCGTGCACATCAACGCCTTCAACTTCCCGATCTGGGGGATGCTGGAAAAGTTCGCCCCGAGCTTCCTCGCCGGCATGCCCTGCATCGTCAAGCCGGCCACTGCCACCAGCTACCTGACCGAAGCCGCCGTGCGCCTGATGCACGAATCCGGCCTGCTTCCGGAAGGCAGCCTGCAACTGATCATCGGCAGCACCGGCGACCTGCTGGACCGCCTGCAAGGCCAGGACGTGGTGACCTTCACCGGTTCCGCCGACACCGCCGCCAAACTGCGCGTGAACGCCAACCTGATTCGCAACTCAGTACCCTTCAACGCTGAAGCGGACTCCCTGAACTGCGCCATCCTCGCTCCGGAAATCACCCCGGACGATCCGGAGTTCGACCTCTTCGTCAAGGAAGTGGCCCGCGAGATGACCGTCAAGGCCGGCCAGAAGTGCACCGCCATCCGCCGCGCCATCGTCCCCGCCAAGCACATCGACGCCGTGGCCGAACGCCTGCGCGATCGCCTGTCCAAGGTGGTGGTCGGCGACCCCGCCGTGGAAGGCGTGAAGATGGGCGCCCTGGCCTCCCATGCCCAGCAGACTGACGTGGCAGAACGCCTGGACGCCCTCCTGGCCAGCAGCGACCTGCTGTTCGGTGCCCGTGACGGTTTCGCCCCGCGCGGCGACGGCGTGAACGAAGGTGCCTTCTTCGCCCCGACCCTGCTGCGCTCCCGTGACCCGCACGCCGAAGGCGGCGCCCACGACATCGAGGCCTTCGGCCCGGTGAGCACCCTGATGGCCTACGACGACATCGACGAAGCCATCGCCCTGGCCGCCCGTGGCAAGGGCAGCCTGGTGGCCAGCCTGGTCACCAAGGACCCGGCCGTCGCCGCCCGCGTGGTACCGCAAGCCGCCGCCCTGCACGGCCGCCTGCACATCCTCGACCGCGAATCTGCCGCCGAATCCACCGGCCACGGCTCGCCGCTGCCGGTACTCAAGCACGGCGGCCCCGGCCGCGCCGGTGGTGGTGAAGAGCTGGGTGGCCTGCGCGCGGTGAAGCACTACCTGCAACGCGCCGCCGTCCAGGGCTCGCCCACCATGCTGGCTGCCGTGACCCGCGAATACGTGCGCGGCGCCAAGGTGTTCGAGACCGAAGTACACCCGTTCCGTCGCTACTTCGACGAACTGCAGATCGGCGAATCCCTGCTGACCCACCGCCGCACCGTGACCGAGGCCGACATCGTCAACTTCGGTTGCCTGTCGGGCGACCACTTCTACATGCACTTCGATGAGCTCGCCGCCAAGGAATCCCAGTTCGGCAAGCGCATCGCCCACGGCTACTTCGTGTTGTCGGCCGCCGCCGGCCTGTTCGTTTCTCCGGCCCCCGGCCCGGTACTGGCCAACTACGGCCTGGACAGCCTGCGCTTCATCACTCCGGTGGGCATCGGCGACACCATCCAGGCGCGCCTGACCTGCAAGCGCAAGATCGACCAGGGCAAGAAGAGCCCGAAAGGCGAGCCGCAAGGTGTGGTGGCCTGGGACGTGGAGGTGACCAACCAGCTCGGCGAACTGGTCGCCAGCTACGACATCCTGACCCTGGTGCTGAAACGCCCCGAGGCTGTGTGAATCGAGTCGCTGCGTGAGTTTATGACCGGCCTTCGGGCCGGTTTTTTTCGCCTGCTCGGCGTCCCGCTTGGCGAATGAATTCGCCCCCACAAATGAGTGCCAGTACATCGCGTGCGGTTGTAGGTTGCGGCAGAGCGAAGCGAAGCCCAACGATCACCGGAAGTCCGCTGTTGGGCCTTCCTCGGACCAACCTACGGCGGGACTTCGTCCCGCTTGGCGAATGAATTCGCCCCCACAACAAAAGCCACACCGGCAGTCTCTGCTGATTCTGGCACGCAGCCTCAAGCCCTTGGCAAGCAGGCACAAGGCCAGCGCGCGGCAACTCCTTAGTATCCGGACGCAGAAACGCTCCGCTGCCAATTCCAAAAAGAAGGATGCCTCGCGATGTTCCGGTCGAACCTGTTCCGACTCTCAACCCTGGCGCTGCTGGTAGGTGCCGCTACTCAGGCGGGTGCTTACGAGCTGTACGCCGACGAAGACACCCATCTGAATGCAACCCTGGAGGCCGTGTACGGCTTCTTCCACAGCCAGGAGAACTACGCCATCACGGGCTCGAAGAGCGAGGGTTCGTCGTCCTGGCGCGAGGGTTATGCCAAGTACGGCATCAGCTTCGACCAAGGGCTGGCGGGGGCCGGCACCAGCTATGGCGCCTTCAACATGCTCAGCTCGGGCACCTGGGGTGACGGTGACGCGGCTGGCTTCACCGACGGTTCCGAGCGCACCACCAAGATCGAAGACGCCTACCTCGGCTGGCGTTCCGGCCGGTTGTTCGAGGCACTGGGCGAAGACGGCGTGGACTTCTCCTTCGGCCGCCAGAACCTGGTAATCGGTGACGGCTTCCTCATCAACGGCGATGCCCTGAACCTCGGCAACGGCCTTGCCGATGGCGAGTTCAATCGCGGTGGCGCCTACTGGCTGGCTGCACGCAAGGCGTTCGACCAGACCGCCGTGCTGCGCCTCGGCGGCAAGGATGGCCTGCGCGGTGACCTGATGTGGCTGAAATCCGACAACCGCGCCCAGGCCAAGACCGAGATGGTGGTCGGCAACCTGGAGCATGTGTCCGAAGCCGGCACCCTGGGCCTGACCGCCATCGACATCAGCGATGTCGACGAAGAATTCGCATCGCCCTTCCAGGCCGAGCGCGACGGGATGAAGACCTACAGCGTGCGCGGCCAGGGCAACGCCGGGGTGGAAAACCTGTTCCTCTCCGGTGAATACGCCTGGCAGGACAAGAAGAACGTCGACGACGAGAACGCCTGGTACCTGGAAGCCGGCTGGACCTTCTCCGATGTGACCTGGAGCCCGTACGTCAGCTACCGCTACAGCCGTTTCTCGGAAGGTTACGACGCGCTGTTCACCGGCTTCAGCCGTGGCTACGGTACCTGGTTCCAGGGTGAGGTAGCGGCCAACTACGCCGGCCCGTTCAACACCAACACCCAGGTCCACCACGTCGCCTTCAAGGTGTCGCCGCTGGAGAACCTGAGCCTCGGCGCCCTGTGGTTCGACTTCAACACCCTGGACCGTGACCTGGGCAATACCGACGGCCGCGAACTGGATCTCTATGCCGAATGGGCGGTGAGCGACAACCTGATCGTCATGCCCCTGGTCGGTCTCTACAAACCTGACCGCAGCGCGGAAGAAGGCGGTACTCAGCTCGGTGGCAACGACAGCAACCTCTACAGCCAGTTGGTGTTCGTCACTGTCTTCTGACCCTTGCGGGGCGGCAACGCCCCGCCCCCCAAGCGATCGGACGCTGCTGGCGCCCGCCGAAACACTGGAAGCCGAGCAGATCGGTTCGGCGCTGGAGGTGATTCTCCCCCGCCCCGACGGGTCGGAGGCTCCTGCCGCAAGTTCTTAGCGGGTGTGACCGCGCCATGACCTGGCCGCGTCATCGAAGAAAACCTCCCTGCCCGCAGAAGTCCCCATGCATCCACTTCGCAAAGCCCTGCATAACGAGCTGCACTCGCGGCCGTCGATCTATTTCCGAGATCCGGCCAACGTCTATCACTTCGCCTTTTCCGATGCCGAGGATGTCTGCGACGCGCTGGTCGAGCGCCTCAACCAGACCGCAGACGCCCCCCTGGCCAGCAATGGTTCACAAGGCCTGCTGCGCATGGGCGAGAACACCCTGAAATGGGAACGCCATACCGAGTTCTTCACGCTTACCCTGGTGGTGCCGCGCAATGCAGGCGATGACTTCTGGCCGCCGCTGCCGGCAGCGCTGGAGAGCCTGGTGGCCGACCATCGCCACCTGCTGATCAATGCCGACCAGGTGTTGGTGGAGTCGGATACGAACTGGGCGGGCGACACCGCCGCGTACGGGTTCAAGGACCCTTCCGGATCTACTCTGGGCGGCGGCGATGCCATTGCCTGGTCGGACTTCCGACTGAGCGAAGACGGCGTGAACCGCATCCTGCTGGTCAACCGCCGGCTCAATGCCTATCGCCTGGGCCGGATGATCCGCCGTCTCCTGGAAATCGAGACGTACCGCATGATGGCCTCGCTCACCCTGCCAGTTGCCCAGGCGGTGAGCGTGCAGTTGAAGGAATACGACAAGGAATTGGCCCGACTCTCCGACCGCAACGCCGAGGGCAAGGGCAGCGCCAAGGAGCTGTCGACGGATATCGCCGCCCTCTCCGCCCGCATCGTGCGCAGCACCGCCCGCACCCGCCAGCGCTTCAGCGCCACAGAGGCGTACGCGCAGATCGTCTTCGAGCGCATCAATGAACTGCGCGAATCCCACATCGATGATTGCCAGCGCCTGGGGGTGTTCATCGAACGCCGTTTCCGCCCCACCGTGCGCTACTGCGCAGCCACCGACCAGCGCCTGGTGCGCCTGGGCCAGAGCGTGGCCAACCTCAGTGACCTGCTACGGGCGCGGGTCAATGTGGAGGTGGAAGAGCAGAACTCGGAAATCCTGCGCAGCCTGAACGCCCGCGCCGATACCCAGATCAAGATTCAGAAGGCGGTGGAAGGCCTCTCGATCATCGCCATCAGCTACTACCTGCTGAGCCTGTTCAAACTGTTCTACGGCGGCCTGCACACCATCGGCCTGGACGTGTCGCCGAAGACCGCAATCCTGGTAATGACGCCGGTGGTGGTGCTGATCCTGGGCGCGATTGTCCTGCGGATCAGGAAAGCGAAGGGGCATTGATCCCAGCAAATCCGATAGGCAGGCCTGCGGCCTGCTTGGCGGCTGGACTGCCCGTAGGAGCTCCTACACCCGTAGGTTGGTATGGAGCGCAGCGAAACCCAACGATTCCCAGAGGTCCGCTGTTGGGCCTCGTTCCTCGGACCAACCTACGGCGGGACTGCGTCCCGTCTGGCGGCTGGATTACACCCGTAGGTTGGTATGGAGCGCAGCGAAACCCAACGATTCCCGGAAGTCCGCCTGGCGAATGAAATCGCAAGCAAAAAAAAGACCCGGCAAGTTGCCGGGTCAATAACCGTGATTAGCCTGATGAGGAGATAATCTGATGAGTCCGAAACTTGGGCTTGTCAGCTTATCCAGCTGGCCGCGAGGCCAGTGATTGGAATAATAATGATTCTCATTTTTCAGTCAAGCGATATTCGATACCGAATGTGAATTATTTTTATTCGCTGACGAAAGGCTCGCACTTCGCGTCGGCTCATTCCAGATTCAGCCCCGCTTCGACCAGCGTCCGGCGATAGCACTCACGCAGGGAGTCCAGCTGGCTCCACACCTGCCCCGCGCACTCCTCCAGCGCGATGTGACTGCTGGCGCGGCAGCGATTTTCCAGGCCGCAGCCCTGATAGAAGGCATTCACCACCGCGACCATAGGCTCGCGCTGGTTTTCCATCAACACGGCGGCATGGGCCAGTACCACATGCCGACCATCGTCGCGCCGGCGTCGCCAGCGCTGGGCGGTGCCGACCAGTTTGCGTGCCTCCAGGGTGACGTTGTAACGGCCGTCGCAGAACGCGCCCTCCACCTCGCCCAGCCGACCTTCCAACCCCATGTCTGCGAGCCAGTCGAGCATCGGCTGGCAGAATCGCAGGTAGGCGTTTTCGATCCGGCTCAGCTCGCTCTCACGGGGCGGCAGCGCGTAGACCAACGCCACATTCAGCACCGCCGGGGATTGCGGCACGGGCTCGCCGCCACTGTCGCGCAAGGCGATCGGCCAGCCCAGCGCCTGGCACTCCGAGGCGGCATCTGCGAATCCGGCCAGCCGACTCATGCGCTGTGGCATCACCAGCGCAGCCTCCTGCGGTCGCCATAGAAGCAGCCCACATTCGCCCTCGGCGCGCTGGATGCGCTCCAGCAATTGGCGTTCAGCGTCCAGCCCTTCGCCGACCCCATAGCGTGAAACCTGGTGCATCTCTCCTCCTGCACGTGTCAACTTTCCAGCAGATCTCAATCGCCAGCGCTTTGCCGCGAGGCGGACTTCACTTCGTACAACGGGAAGGCTGCGAGCTTGCCGGCTTTAGGGTGAGGCTGACGGGGAATCCTTGTAGGGGTCATGCCCCCACAAAGGGGTCAGGCGACTCTGCCCAGATTCACCACCAACGGCCAGCTCACCCGGCGGGTGCTGGCTGCGTCGCCCCAGGCCTGCGCGAAACGCTCGCGCAGCGGGTCGAGGGGGTTGTTGCCGTGTTTCGCCTGGTAAGTCGCCATCGCCGACCAGCTTTCCAGGTAACCCAGCAGCCGCGCCAGGTCCCACTCGGCATCCAGGGTGAAGGGCGGCACCTCGATGCGCTCGAAGGGGAACGGCAAGGTGCGGTAGCCCTGCTCCACGTGCTTGCGTTCCTCAGCCCAATAGCTGCCGAGAATGCCGCTGTAGAGGTGGCTGACCAGCGCATCCACCTCGGGCGTGATGGTCGTGAGGTTGTAGGAGATCACCGCCAGCAATCCTCCCGGTCGGCTCACGCGGCGCACTTCTGCGTAGAAGCGCTCCAAATCGAACCAATGCAGCGCTTGCGCCACCAGGGTCAGGGAGACACTGCCGTCAGCCAGCGAAGTCTGCTCCGCCGGCTCGCAGCGGTAGTCGATATTGGCGGCCTGCTCGGCCTTGGTCAGTTGCTGCGCGCTCACATCCGTCCCCCCCACCCGCTGGAAATGTCGCGCGAGGTCGACGGTCGCCTGGCCGGAACCGCAGCCGCAGTCCCAGGCCAGGGAAAGGTCCGGTGCCTGCTGGCTGAGCCAGGTAATCAGGGCGGGGTCGTAGGTGGGACGATTGGCGCGGTAGGCGTCTGTATTGCGGGTGAAGAGCGCACTGGTGTCGGACATGGCAGGTAATCCGCTTCGGGTCGCTGGGGTTGCCAGCATAGCGCGCGTTCGAGACATCCTGCGAAGGTTTCACCGGCTTCCCTCACCCCCGGTCTCTCTCCCGGAGGGAGAGGGAGCAAAGCGCGCAGGCACCAAGTCCTGTGCACCTCCTGTGGGGGCGATTTCAATCGCTGAGCAGGCCGAAGGCCTGCTTTGAGTAACTCCAGGGGGCCGCTGCGCTGCCCTTGGCGAATGAATTCGCCCCCACAAATGACTGGGATTGCATTGTCATTTCACAATGGCCAGCTCGAACGAACCCTGGTCCGCGTGCTCATGCACTTGCATCCCCGCTTCGCTCAGGGCGAGGTCCTGCAGGGGGCGCTTGAAGGGTTTGTTGTCCAGGGTCTGCAGGCTGCGGTCTTCATCGGTGGTCAGCAGCAGCACATAGCGTTCGCCCTGATTGGCGCGGACCTGCACCGTGCCTTCGATGAACGCATAGCGGTACCAGGTTTCACCGTGGAGCTGGTACACCGCATCGCTCACCAATCGCGTGGGCCGTTTGGCCTCGTCGAGGAACAGCAGCGAGGGATAGACCACCTGGCGATTGGCGAAGCTGCGGATGCGCAAGCCGTAACTGTGCTGCGAGCGCGGTAGCTTCAAGGCGCTGTAGTAGCTGCGGCCCATGGGGAAGTCGAAGCTTGGCGAGAGGTTGTTCAGTTCCTCATAACGCGGCTCCTCGACCGAGACCTCGGTGAAGGCGGCATCCGCCAATTGGCCACAGCAGCGGTCCACGAGGTTCTGATAGAGCGCCTCGCCCTGCTCTTCGCTGCCCTCCAGCAGGGCCTTCATGGCGGCGGTAGGCTGCCCGTCCAACGAGGGCAACAGTGCAGCCTTGCGCTTGAATTCCATCTCGCGGGCTTCGGTGTAGGCGATGGGACCGGGGCGCGCATCTTCCCCATCCGGCTCCTTGCCTCGCGCCGGCACCGGTGAGTTATGGGTGCGGCCCTGCTCGTCGACCCAGGTGAAGTACGCCGGACCCTGTTCCGGGCGGGAGTAGCCACGGCCTTCGAGGACGTCCGAGTCGACGTATTCCTCGGAGCGCTGGCCATTGGGTAGCACGAAGTCGCGCTGTCCCGTATCCACCTGACCGGCCGCGTAGAAGCTGTTCTGCAGGTTGCCGCTGGCATCCACCCAGGTGAAATAGCGCCGCTTGCTTTCACCGGCCTTGGCGCTGCCGGGCCACTGGGCGTCGTCGCTGTCTTTCAGGCGTGCCTGGTCACTCTGGACGACCCGCCGGGCCGCCTGACGCTGCTGCTCGCTGTAGCGGCTGTCGACGAAGGTGTTGTGCACCCGACCCTGATCGTCGATCCAGGTCAGGTAGCGGCCGCTGCTGGCCTGGGCGGTGCCGGCGAGGGTCAGGGCGATGAGCAGGGTGGGCGCTTTCATCAGAAGGTCGTCTGGTAGGTCAGGGCCAGGATGTACGCCTTCACCGAAGTCGAGACGTTCTGGCCGGCATAGGGGTTGTAGACCAGGTTATCGATACCGCTGCAATTGAGGTTGCAGCTGGTGTCGGCCTTGGTGCTCTGCTTGGTGGTGAAGTAGTTGAAGCCGATGTCGATGTTGGTGTCCTTGTCCCAGCGGTACCCCAGGCCCAGGCCGTAGAGGTGGGCGTCGCCGATGGGTGCGAGCACGTCGGCCTTGTCATCCGGAATGGCCGAGGGTCGCCACTCGTAGCCGGCGCGCACGGCCAGGCGGTCGGTCCACTGATACTGCACGCCGAGTGCCCAGCTCCAGGTGTCGCGATAGCCACGGTCGAGGATGATGCTGCGATCGGTGGCATTGCCGCCGCCGAAGTTCTTGGCAATGCGCAGCAGGTCCAGCTCGCGGTCGAATTCGATCTCGAATTCGTTCCAGTCGCTATAGCCGCTCCATTTCAGGTCGAAGTTGAACTGCCAGCGATCGAAGGGAACGATCTTGATGCCGGTGGAGAAGTTGTCCGGGTAGGTCATGTCCAGCGACGCGTTACCCATCTCTTCGTCGACGTTGCCGAGGGGAAACAGGGGGCTCAGCACCTGGCCGAAGAGCGAGGACTGCATGCCGGACCAGAAGCCCTGCCAGTCCTTGCTGTAGTCGACCCGGTACTTGCCCTGGAGGTGCATGCGCGCCTCGCTCTGGTAGGTGGCGCCCCAGGCGAACCAGTCGTTGGGTTCCCAGAGGAAGCCGATGTTCCAGGTGGGCGACAGCGACTGCTGGAGGTCCAGGTCCATGTTGGCCAGCGTGTCGAACGGGCCGATCTTGCCGCCGCAGACGTTGATGATTCCGGAGACGACTTCGCCCATTCCCGGCAGGCAGAGGAACTCGTTGAACAGCCGGGTCAGGCCGGTCAGGAAGCCGGGGTTGCGAAAGTCCTGATTGAGCGCCATCGCCTGGTGGGAGAAACCGATGGACAGGCCCACCGCCAGCTCGTCGTTCATCTGGTAACCCACCGAGGGCGAGAAGTAGGTGATGCGTTGCAAGGCGACTTCGCGCCCCTGGTAGCGCGCCGGATCGCTGTCGGAGTCCCGCGAATAACCCAGCGCCATGGGCGCGTAGACGTTGGTGGCGAAGGTGAACTTGGAGCCCGGCGGGTTGATCGACAGCCCCGCGAGCGGTGCGAACAGCACCGGCACTTCGGTCATGCCGCCCATGCCCGGGAGGTACATGGCTGGCGTCAGGGTGCGGCTGCTGGAGTTCGCCACCGGGTCGTCGTCGTAACCGAGGAAGCCGTAGTCCTCGGGGGCTTCGAACTTGGCGCGGATGTCCATCACCCCGGTGAGGAACTTCACCGTGGTCTGGCGGCCCTTGAGCTTGGTCAGTGCGGCTGGGTTGTAGTGCACCGCGTCGATCCCGGAGGAATCGGCGGTAATGGCGTTGGCCATGGCCATCGCCTTGGGGTTGCCGATGGTCAGGTCGTTGGCCAGCTGGGCCTGGGCCAGGCCCGCCCAGCACAGGCCGACCCCGGCGATCGCCCGCGCAAGCGGCGAAAGGTGCGTGCTCATGAGGTGATCTCTCGCCGGTTACTGGGCCTTGAGGCCTTTGATGTCGAGGGGTACGGAGAGCCCCAGGAGTACGTCCGGCGAGTCCTCGGTCATGCCGAAGCCGGCGTTGACGTTGATGATGTAGTCCGGCGACGTTCGCAGGCCGAGGGAGAAGTTCATGATCGAACTGGTCTGTTCGGTGCCCTCCAGGTTGGCGGTCTCGAACTTGTAGGTCGGCTTGGTCGTATAGGCCATCTGATAGGAGGTGGCCAGGGACACGTCGTAGGACAGCGCATAGGCGAAGCCCATGCTGAAGTTGAGGGTGTCGCCCGGTTCCACGTCTTCCAGGATGCGCCCGCCGCGCATCTGATGGATGTCATGCACCGGCAGGTTGTAGGTGTACCCCACCGAGCCGAACAGCACGACCGGGTCGATCACGTAGGACATGTTGGCGCCCACTCCCAGGCTGTAGTAGCCGTTGCCGGTGGACAGGTCGTTCTCGGAGTTGATGTCGTACGGGCTTTCGCCGGTGGGCAGCCCAAGGGTCGCGAAGAGCGTGGTGACCGGCCGGCCACGGGTCGAAGCCCAGGGCTGCCAGCGCAGGGACGCGGAGATGTCGCCGAGGCTGTAGACGTTCAGGTCGCGTTCGGTGTCGTACTTGGCGACGAAGGGCAGGCGCACGCTGAAGGTCAGGTTGTCCCACACCCCATAATCGAAGGTGAAGGAGTTGGTGAAGGTGTGCTGGGCCTCGCTCTGGCTGAGCACGCTGTAGACGTTGCTGCCGGTGCGGAAGGTTTCGATCTGGGTATCGCGCACCAGCGAATAGTCGAAGCCGTACGTGAGCGTGCGCTCGCCTTTCTTGAGTAGCGTGTAGCTCTTCTCGGAGGCCTGGAACACCTCTTCCAGCGCCTTGGCGCTGTCGGCGTCGTCTTCCTTCTTGCTCAGCGCGTCACGCGCCTCGTCCACCGAGCTCTCCTCGGCGTGCAGCGGCAGACTGGTACAGAGCACCAGCATGGCCAGCCATGCGTATTCCCTTGGTCCCATGGTGCTATCCCCAGGTCTTTCTTGTTATGAGCGGGTGTCACTTGCGGCGGATGTAGCGGATATCGCCCCCCGAACCCAGTTCGTCGATTTCGTTCTGGGTGAACTTGGTGATCTGCGGAAACTCCTTGAACGCCAGCAGGCTGACGATGCGGTCGTCCACCAGGCGCAAGTCGCGCTCAGTGAGGGCCATGGCGTTTTGAGGCTCGTTGCCCGAGGGGAAGATCACGAAGAGGACGTTCTGGTCCCAGATTTCTTCGAAACGGGCACGGGTGAAACTGATGTTGCCGAGGGCGGGGTCCGCGACGAATACGTGGTCGTTGTAGACGTCGCGCACCACCACGAAATGCTTGAAGCCGCCATAGTGGATCGGAACGATGGCCGGGTGCTCCAGGGCGTCGAGGTCGCCGAACTCGGCGCGGAAGCCGCCACTCTTGTAGCCCAGGGCGCCGACGAAGCGCTTCATGTCCAGCAGCGAGAAGCCACGGCGCTCGACGATCTTGTCGGCCTCGCCGTAGCGAAGCAGGCCTTCCATCACCTGGCGTTCTTCCAGGTTGCGGCCCAGGTAATAGTCCAGCAGCGAGGTCAGTGCGGCGGAACCGCAGCTGTAGTCGTAGGCCTGGCGAATGACGTTACGGAATTGCAGCTGGCTCATCGGCTCAACGACCGCCGTTTCACGGTACGGGCCATTGGGCGAGAGCGGCTGGCTGATGTTCACCGCGCCTTGCGGTTGCGGCTTGGTGTCCACCGTCTGGGTGAAGCCGAACAGACCGAGCAAACTGCCAATCAGGATTTCGATCATTGCCGTTCCGACTACTCGACTCTTTTCGCGAAGAAGGCCCCGCCGATCAGGTCGGCGAGGCTTTCCGGGTTACAGGATCAACGCAGCTGTCAGTGACCCCAGACCTTCAGGGTGGAACCGGACATGTTCATGTTGTTGACGGCCAGCGAGCCGATGCTGGCAGCACTGGAATCACCGACGCGGATGGCGCCAACCGAGAGCTGGCCGGTGATGGACGGCAGGCTGATCTGCAGCTTGTCGCTGCCACCGGCGCCACCGTCGATCACGTCGATCTTCAGCGGGTCGCTGTCGAGGATGTCGAAGCCGGTGAAGGACACGGTTTCCAGACGCAGGGTGCCGGCGGTGGTGGTGCTGCCGGAGGTTTCGGAGTCGGTGTAGACGATGCTGCCGATGGAGCCGTTGAAGCTACCGGAGATGCTGATGCCGTCCTGACCGGTCACACCGGACAGAGCGGAATCGTCCATGGCCTTGAGGTCGGCCTGAGCCATGAACGGAGCGGCGAGTACAGCTGCGGCCAGAGCCAGTTGTTTGAAGCTTTTCATTCTTTTTATCTCCAAAGTTCACAGGTGGGTTGCCCCAGGGCCTGCCGTCGACTCCTGTCATCGGCAGTTGGACCGGCTGACGCCGATCTCCTGGCCGGACGCTGCTTCCGTAGTCGCATCCGGCGAGGATTCGTGAAGCACCATGCTTCTCGACCTGGGAACAAAACTACTGAGCCCCTCCCCCGCTGCCAGCCCATCCAAGGGATGGAGGGGCCGCGGGACTCCCACCTCAGGCCTCGCTCAACAGGCCCAGGCTCTTGCCCTTCAACACGGCCTGGGTACGGCTGCGTACGCCGAGCTTGGCGAACAGGTTGTGCAGATGCCACTTGATGGTGGCCTCCGACAAATGAACCGCCTGGGCGATATCGCGGTTGGAAAGGCCCGCCGCGACATACCGCAGGATTTCCCGCTCGCGATGACTAACATCTTGATTTTCATCGAAAGTTTCTGGATCGACGGCCAGCCGGCGACATTGCTCGCGCAGGCTTTCGGCCACACCTTGCCAGGCGCCGGCACGCTTCGGTTCCGCCGCACGCCAGGCATCCCAGAGCGGAAGCAGCCAGAGCGCGTCGTCCTGGAACAGCCGGCGGTAACCACGGTTCCAGGCCTCTTCCAGGGTGTTCTGGAACAGAGCAAAGGCCTTCTCGCTGTTACCTTTGCGCCAATACGCCACAGAAAGTAACAGCGACAGGCGCAGGCGACGGTCACGCTGGTGTTCATCCTGTTGCCGTGCAAGGCAACTCTCCAGGCTCGCCTGGGCGCGCTCGGGACGGCGTTCGGTCAGCGCCAGGCGCGCTTCGGTCAGGGCCAGCACCGTGTGCGCATCGGAATAACGCGCCAGCGGCAGCACCGCGAGGTGTTGTTGCAGTTGCAGGCAGATGCGCTCGGCTTCATTGGGTCGGCGCAGCCAGAGCAGGAACTGCACCTTGCACGCCATGCCGTGGGCGAAGACCCGCTCGTAGCCGGCGCCCTGCAGGCCGGCCAGCCATTCGTCGAGCTGGACCAGTGCCTGCTCCGGCTCACCGGCGAAGAATCGCGCCCGCGCCATCACCAACTGGCCGCGACTGATCAGTTCGACCGGCGTCGCCACATCGCGCCAGGTGGTCGCCAGGGGCAATTCGGCGAGGATTGCGGCCTGGCGATCCTGCTCATATAGAAGGTCGGCATAGGCCAGGGCCAGCGGCCCCCCTACCCGGCTGCGCCGGCCGAACACCCGTTCCACCCGGGCACGGGCGGTTTCGGCGATGGCGCGGCCGCGTTCCAGCTCGCCGCTCTCCTTGCAGATCAGTGCCTCGATCAGGCTGGTCATGACGTGCAGGTATTCGCTGTCCACCAGCTTCAGGTTGTCGCGGGCGACGGCAATGGCCTTGGCGGCTTCGCCGAACTCCCCCATCAGCGCATAGGCCGCCGCCTGCACACAGGCGAGGCTGGCACGGAACACCGGCTGGTTGTCCGGCACCATGGCGAGCCACTGGCGGGCGACCTTGAGGCAGGCCTCGAGCTTGTCCTGGTAGAGCATCACCAGGGCCTTGAGCACCTGGGAGGCCGCCAGCAATTCGCCGAGACCGAAGTGGATCACCTTGCCGCGCCCCTGCAGCAGCCGGGTGCTGACTTCCTCTATCAGCGCCTCGGACTCGGCGAAGCGCTGTTCGAATGCCAGCTGCCAGGCATAGAAGATCTGGAATACCGGGTGTTCGCGAATGACCTCGGCGGGCACACCCTTGAGCATCGAAAGGATGCCGTAGACCCGGTTGCCGGCGATCAGCCGTGCACCCTGACGCTCCAGCATCTCGGCGGCGAAGGCGAAATCCCGGCCGCGCAGCGCATATTTGATGGCGCGATCGGGCATGTCGTGCCCTTCGCACCAGCGCGCCGCAGCATGCAGCAAGGTTGCCGGGTCGGTCTGCCGGGCCAGGCGGCCCTGGAGGAATTCGGCGAACAGATGGTGATAGCGGAACCACTCACCCTGCTCGTCCAGGGGAATGATGAAGAGCTGCTCGCGCTGCAGGCGCATCAGCATGTCGAGTCCGTCGCGGCGACCGGTCAGCGCATTGCAGAGGTCGGCGCAGAACTCGTCGAGCACCGAGGTCTGGTCAAGGAACTGCTGCAAGGGTTGCGGCAGGCTTTCGAGCACGTCTTCGGTCAGGTAGTCGGCGATGTTGCGCTCGGTGCCACTGAGGCTGGCAAGGAACGCGGCGCGGTCGGGATGTCGGGTGAGCGCCAGGCTCGCCAGGTGCAGCGCGGTGATCCAGCCTTCGGTGCGGGTGTGCAGCAGGCGCACTTCGTCACTGGCCAGCGGCAGCTGGCGCACCTCGCGAAAATAGGCTTCGGTTTCGTCGAGGCTGAGGCGCAGGTCCTCGGCTTTCAGCAACAGCGACTCCGTCTCGCTGAACAACAGCCGCGGCGTGAAGCGGGTGCTGCTGACCAGGTGGACATTGGCCGGCAGGTTCTCGATCAGGTAGCGCGCGCCCTGGTCGAGGGCGGCATGACGGATGCGGTGGAAGTCGTCGAGCATGAGGTAGAGGTCGCCCTCGATGCGCTTCAGGTCGCCGACGAAGGCGTCGATCACCGCCTCGATGGGCCAGTTCATATCCCCTTGCAGGAGGCCGACGGTATTGCCGCCGAAGCCGGGCAATGTGGCATCCACCGCAGCGACCAGGTATTGCAGCAGGCGCTGCGGCTCGCTGTCGGCCTCATCGCAGGACAACCAGGCGACGTGCGCGCCATCGCCCTGGAGGTGCTGGCGGAACAGGCTGAGCACAGTGCTCTTGCCGAATCCGGCTGGCGAGCTGAGGACCAGTACGCGGCGATTTCGTGCACCGTGCAAGCGCTGGATCAGGGCGCGGCGCGGCAGCACCGGTCGGCCACCGGCATCGGCCGGGAACAGCTTGGTGCGCAGCAAGGGAATCTGGTGCGGGCGTGACAGGCAGAGGTCGGTCATGGTTCGAGCAGCCCCAGCTCGCGGGCACGCCGGATCGCCTGGGTCCGGTTACGCACCTTGAGCTTTTCGTAGATGTTGTGCAGGTGCCATTTGACAGTCCCCAGCGCCAGGGCCAGCTGCTGTCCGATCTCTTCGTTGGACATGCCCTTGGCGGCCAGGCAGACCACCTCGCGCTCGCGGTCGGTGAGCCCTTCTTCGAGCACATCCAGGGATTTGCGTGCGTCATTGCCGGGCCAGGACGCCAGCAGGTCGCGAATGAAACCTTGCAGGGCCGGGTGACGCTCCGCCGCTTCCAGCTGCTGGAGCAGTTGGCGGATGGCCTCCCCCTCTTCTATGAACAGGCTGCGCACGCCTTCCCGTTCGGCACACAGCAGACACTGCACCAGCAGGCTCTGGGCACGCTCCTGGTAACCCAGGCGCTGGTAGCTGAGGGCGGCCAGCAGGTCCAGACGCAGGCGTTGCATGCCATGCCAGTTGGGCTGGAGCTTGCCGCGCAACTGGGTGATCTCGTGCAGGGCCTCGCTGAAGTGGCCCCGCGCCTGCTGCAGGCGCACGCGAATCAGTCCCTGTACCCAGAGCGCCGAGTTGGCGCCGTGCTGGGTCCCGCCACCATTGGCCAGCTTGTTCCAGTCCACGCCCTTGAAGCGTTGTTCTGCACGCTTGATGCGATCCGTGCCCGGCTCCTGGAGCATCAGCGAGATTTCGTCGGCCACGGCCCGTGCATAGAAGCGCCAGGACTGGTTACGCGCAGCGAGGTTCTGCATCAGCACCAGGGTCGCCTGCGCTTCCTTCGGTTTGTCCTGCATGCGCTGGATGCGCGCGAGGAAAAGCATGCCCTGGGCATAGATGTCGATCGGCCGAATGACGTCGATATGGGTCAGCGCGGTGCCGAGGCGCTCCTCCAGTCCATCGAGGCGCCCCTGCTGGTAAGCGATCAGCGACTCGACTATGACCGGCAGCGCCATGGCGCGGGACTTCTCACCCAGATGCGGAATGACTTGCGCGCGCATCTGGTCGAAGAGCATCTGTGCCTGCCGCACCTGCCCCTGCTCCAGGGCGAGGAGAATTTCGACGTTGGCCAGTTGCATGTCCAGGTAACGGCCTTCGAGGAAATGGTTGCGCTGCTGCGCCAGGGACAGCAGGCGGCGCGCCTGGTCCGGCTGGGCGAGGGTCACCAGCGCCATGGCGCCGATCACCAGGATGGCGACTTCGAGGAAGGCCTGGTTGCGCCCGAGCTGCGCCTCCACCCTGCGTGCGATGGTGACGCAGAGTTCGAGGTCGTCCTTCTGCAGGGCGAGGGCCGCCTTCACCGCCAGGGTGGCCAGGTACTTGTCGCTGATCTGGGTCTCGGCGCGGGTGCCGCCCCAGCGGGCCAGCAATTCGTCGAGCATCTGGTTGGCTTCGGGCAGGGCCATCTCGGTTGCGCGGTTCCAGACATCCGCCAGGATCAGGGTCGGGTAACGCGCGGCGATGTCGTCCGGCACCTTCTGCCGCCAGCGGTAGATCTTGTTCAACTGGCCGCGGTTGATCAGCTCCAGGCCGCAGCCGTCCACCAGCGCAGCCAGCATGTCCGGGTCCTCGGCCAGGCTGGCGTGCTCAATGGCGAGGTTCTGCATGTGGTGGTTGGTGAACCACAGACTGGCGTTGAAGTGCAGTTGCTTCAGCCGTTCCGGATCATGGGTCTTGAGGCGGCCGCGCAGGAAATCGGCGAACAGGTGGTGGAAGCGGTACCACTGGCGCTCGCGATCCAGTGGCAGGAGGAACAGCTGCATGGTTTCCAGCCGTTCCAGCAAGGCCTGGCCGTCCTGCCGTCCGGTCAGCGCGTTGGCCAGGTCGCCACTGAGCTGGCTGGCGACACCGAGGGCCAGGAGGGCGTCCTGCAGATCGGCGGACAGCTGTTCGAAAACACTGGCCAGCAGGTATTGGCCCACGGTGGCCTGGTCACTGCCCAGGCATTCCATCTGCTCGGTGGCTTGCGGCTGGTGACGCAGCCACAGGCTCGCCAGCTGGACCCCGATCGCCCACCCTTCGGTATGGCTATGCAGGGCGGTCAGTACGGCATCATCCAGTTGCAGGCCGGTACGGGTCAGGTAGTCGCGGGTTTCCTCGACGGACAGGCGCAACTCGTCGAGCCCGATTTCCAACAACCAGCCCTTGGCCCGCAAGGTGGCCAGGTTCAGCGGCGGCAGGGAGCGGCTGCCGACGGCCAGGGTGAAGCTGGCGGGGGCCAGGCGCACCAGGCGACCGAGGGCGGTGAAGAGTTCCGGGTCCTTGAGCAGGTGCAGATCGTCCAGCACCAGCAGAAGCGGGCCATTGTGCCGGGCGAGGTCGACCAGCAGGCTTTCCAGCACGGCGTTGACCGGCACCTGCATGGTGTTGTGCAGGTAGCCCCTGGCGTAGTCGCCGACGCCGGGCACGGCTTCGCCGAGGGTCTTGATCAGTTGCTGGAAGAATCGCGCGGGGTCGTCATCCTCGCTCTCCAGTGAGAACCAGGCCACTGCGCTGCCGGCGGCGCGACGCTGCTCGGTCAGGGCCGCGAGGGCGGTGGTCTTGCCGAACCCGGCGGGAGCCGAGAACAGCAGGAGGCGTGCATGAGGATGGGCGGCGAGTGCCGCCTGAACCTGGGGTCTGGGCAGATAATCGGCAGATGCCTGGGGTGTCACGAGTTTAGAGCGCTGGCGGCTACCGGCTGCGGGGTTGAGAACTGCGTCCACTGCCTGAATCCCTGTGTCGTTATCGTTGTGGTTCGGAGGTACATCTCCGTGGGATTGGTACATAAGTATCAGAATGTTTTTCCTACGTAAACGTCAGAAAAGGCTCTAGGATCGCCACTACAGGCAGACTAGAATCCGCTCCTGCATCCAGCCCCTGCCGCCCCCATGCCTGACTGTCATTTACACGCACTTCCCTATCAGGAATCTCCCTGCGAACGCTTCGCCCGCATCCGCCAGGCGCCTGGCGCCGTGCTGCTGGACGCTGGCCGCCCGGTCGCCGAGCGTGGACGCTATGACCTATTCAGCGCCTGGCCATTGGCAGCATTTGCAGCATCTCCGGGCGAATCGGCCAACGATTTCGCCCAGCGCCTGCGGAAGGCTCTGGCCCGCCTCGGCGAGGCGAGCCTGCCCGCTGGAATCGAGCTGCCGTTCGTCGGCGGCCTGATCGGTTATCTGGCCTATGACTTTGGTCGCAGGGTGGAACAGCTGCCGGAACAAGCCGTCGACGACCTGAATTTGCCCGACGCCCGACTCGGCCTCTATGCCTGGGCGCTGGTCAGCGATCACCAGCTGCGCACCAGCCAGCTGGTGTTCCATCCGAGCCTGGCGCACGCCGAACGCGCTCGTCTGATTGCGCTGTTCAGCGAGCCTGCCGAACCGGTGAGCACCCCGTTCCACCTGCTGGCGCCCTTCCGCGCCAACCTCAACCAGGACCAGTACCGCAGCGCTATCGAACGGGTGCAGGCCTATATCCAGGCTGGCGACTGCTATCAGGTGAATTTCACCCAGCGCTTCCAGGCCCCTTGCGAAGGCGATCCGTGGTCGGCCTACCAGGCATTGCGCGCGGCCTGCCCGACGCCATTCGCCGGCTACCAGGCGCTGGACGATGGCAGCGCCATTCTCAGCCTGTCGCCGGAGCGCTTCATCAAGGTCAGCCAGGGCATGGTGGAAACCCGCCCGATCAAGGGCACCCGACCGCGCGGCCAGACGCCGGAAGAAGACCGCGCGCAGGCAGAGGAACTCCTCGCCAGCCGCAAGGACCGCGCGGAAAACCTGATGATCGTCGACCTGCTGCGCAATGACCTGGGGCGCAGCTGCGCCATAGGCTCGGTGCGGGTGCCGGAACTGTTCGCTCTGGAGAGCTACCCCAACGTGCACCATCTGGTCAGCGCCATCACCGGACGCCTGGCCGACGACAAGGATGCGCTGGACCTGATTACCGGCAGCTTCCCCGGCGGCTCCATCACCGGTGCGCCGAAGATCCGCGCCATGCAGATCATCGACGAGCTGGAGCCTACGCGACGCTCGATCTACTGCGGGTCCCTGCTCTACCTGGACGTTCGTGGCGAGCTGGACAGCTCCATCGCCATCCGCACCGTTCTGGTTAAGGACGGGCAGGCCAGTTGCTGGGGCGGCGGCGGCATCGTCGCCGACTCCGACTGGCAGGAGGAGTACCGCGAGTCCATCACCAAGGTGAAGGTGCTGATGTCGGCGTTGGAAGGGATGAACGCCTAGGTCCTTGTAGGGGCGAATTTATTCGCCAAGCAGGCCGCAGGTCTGCCTTTTCGGACTTCCAGGGGTCAGCTTCGCCGACCTTGGCGAATGAATTCGCCCCTACAGGTTTCTACCCGGGAGCAGAAATGAAAAAGCCCGCTTTCGCGGGCTTTTTCATGGGCGGGATTCAGAGGCTCAACGGGCGGTTGGAGGCCTTGATGAACTCGCGCTTGAGGTCTTCGTAGGTATGCACCGCCGGGAACTGCGGGAACTCGCGGATCACGTTTTCCGGCGCATGGAACAGGATGCCGGCATGGGCTTCGCTGAGCATGGTGGTGTCGTTGTAGGAGTCCCCGGCCGCGATCACGCGGTAGTAGAGGCTCTTGAAGGCAATCACGGACTGGCGCTTCGGATCCTTCTGGCGCAGTTGGTAGTCCACCACGCGATCGTTGTCGTCGGTGATCAGGCGGTGGCATAGCAGCGTCGGAAAGCCCAGTTGGCGCATCAGCGGCTGGGAGAACTCGTAGAAGGTGTCGGAGAGGATGACGACCTGGAAGCGCTCACGCAGCCAGTCGACGAATTCGACGGCGCCTTCCAGCGGCTTCAGGGTAGCGATCACTTCCTGGATATCGGAAAGCTTCAGGCCGTGCTCGTCGAGGATGCGCAGGCGCTGCTTCATCAGCACGTCGTAGTCCGGAATGTCCCGGGTAGTCGCCTTCAGCGCTTCGATTCCGGTTTTTTCCGCGAAAGCAATCCAGATTTCCGGAACCAGTACACCTTCAAGGTCGAGACAGGCGATTTCCACGAGCAAATTCCCCGCATGGCTTTTTAATTGGAGGCGGCACTCTAGCGACTCGACCGGGACCGTGCAACGCGGCCCTTATACCCAAACATCACAGTGCTACTTCCCGTTGGTTATTTAGGGGCATAACTCCCCCTTTGTTAAGATGCGCGCCATAGAGCGCGCCCAGCGCCATCCCTAAAAGGAAGCCTGCCTGATGAGCCACCCCTTCGACGTCGCCGAACTCGCGACGGCTTACGCCAGCAAGTCCCCCCAGGACATTCTCAAGCTCGCCTTCGAACATTTCGGCGACGAGCTGTGGATTTCCTTCAGCGGCGCCGAAGACGTCGTACTGGTGGACATGGCCTGGAAGTTGAACAAGAACGTCAAGGTATTCAGCCTGGATACCGGCCGCCTGCATCCGGAAACCTACCGTTTCATCGAGCAGGTCCGTGAGCATTACGGCATCGCCATCGAGGTGCTGTCGCCGGACCCGCGCCTGCTGGAGCCCCTCGTGAAGGAAAAGGGCCTGTTCAGCTTCTTCAAGGACGGTCACGGCGAATGCTGCGGCATCCGCAAGATTGAACCGCTGCGCCGCAAGCTCTCCACCGTGACGGCCTGGGCCACCGGCCAGCGCCGCGACCAGAGCCCCGGCACACGTTCCCAGGTGGCCGTGCTGGAAGTAGATGGCGCCTTCTCCACCCCGGACAAACCGCTGTACAAGTTCAACCCGCTGGCGCAGATGACCAGCGAAGAAGTCTGGGCCTACATCCGCATGCTGGAGATCCCTTACAACCCCCTGCACGAGCGCGGCTTCATCAGCATCGGCTGCGAGCCCTGCACCCGTCCGGTGCTGCCGAACCAGCACGAACGCGAAGGCCGCTGGTGGTGGGAAGAAGCCACCCAGAAGGAATGCGGCCTGCACGCCGGCAACCTGATCAGCAAGGCCTGAGCCATGCGCATCACCCTGGTCAAGAAAGTCCTCGCCGATGGCCAGGACTGCGGCAAATGCCGGGATGTGATGGAACGCCTGGAGCGCGGCGGCCACCTGGAGCGGATCGACCGCATCCTGGTGGCCGATGAACGCAACCCGGGCAGCGCCGGCTGGATGGCGGCGCAGCATTACGGCGTGGATACCGCGCCGTTTTTCGTGGTGCGACATGATGATGGCCGCGAACAGGTTTACACCGTGTTCCTGGCCTTTGTCCGCGATGTGCTGCAAGCCTCCGGCTCCGATCAATCGTCGTAGGTTGCAGCCAAAGCGTTGGGCTTCGCGGAGCTCAGACCAACCTACGAGAGCCCTCGGAGTGCCGGTGTCGGTAGGTTGTGGTAGAGCGAAGCAAAACCCAACAGCTCCCAGCCTCACAGCTCCCAAGCACCGCCCATGAAAAAACCCGGCATCCGCCGGGTTTTTTCATGGCCAGATGGCTTAGTAAGTCGGCAGCTCCACGTCGTGGAACAGCTCATCCAGCTCAGCCTTGTTATGGCACTGCACGGCCCGTGCCTGAACGTCGCGGGTCAGATGTGGGGCGAATTTCTCGATGAAGTCGCACATGAAGCCGCGCAGGAAGGTGCCGCGACGGAAGCCGATCTTGGTCACGCTCGCTTCGAACAGTTCGCTGGCGTCCAGCACCACGAGATCGCTGTCGAGCTTGGGGTCCACCGCCATCTTCGCGACGATGCCAACGCCCAGCCCCAGGCGAACGTATGTCTTGATCACGTCGGCGTCGGCCGCGGTAAAGACCACCTTGGGCGTCAGGCCACGATGGCTGAACGCCTCGTCCAGCTTGGAGCGTCCGGTGAAGCCGAACACATAGGTCACGATGGGATGTTCGGCCAGCGCTTCGAGAGTCAGCTTGGGCAACTTGGCCAGCGGGTGGCCCTGGGGAACGATGACGCAGCGGTTCCAGCGGTAGCACGGCATCATCACCAGGTCACCGAAGAACTCCAGGGCTTCGGTGGCAATGGCGAAATCGACGGTGCCATCGGCGGCCATCTCCGCAATCTGCATGGGCGTGCCCTGGTGCATGTGCAGGGCGACATCCGGGTACTGCTTGATGAATCCACCAATCACCGGCGGCAGGGCGTAGCGCGCCTGGGTGTGAGTAGTGGCGATGGACAGGGTGCCTTTCTTCTCGTTGGAGAACTCCTGGGCAATCTGCTTGATGCTTTCGACCTTGCGCAGGATTTCGCCCGCGGTGGTGATGATGCGCTCACCGGCCGGAGTGACACGGGTGAGGTGCTTGCCGCTACGAGCGAAAACCTCGACGCCCAGCTCGTCTTCCAACAGACGGATCTGCTTGCTGATGCCCGGCTGCGAGGTGTAGAGACTTTGGGCAGTAGCGGACACGTTAAGGTCGTGGTGCGCTACTTCCCAGATGTAGCGCAATTGCTGGAGCTTCATAGGCAATCCTCAAAGCGATTACGCCGCAGGATGTCGGCGGCGTTTATAACCATATTAATGGTTTGCTGAATAAAACTAGACGTTTTTTTGCGCTTTGCACAACCAGCGACCAGCGGTGATCAGAAGTCGTTGTGTCCGCGATGCTGGAGCATCGGCACCAGATATACGGGCACCTCGGACAGCTGCACCAATCGGGCAGCCGTCCGCCCCAGCGGCGTATCCAGCGAAGTCCCGTGGCTGTGGCTACCTACGACGAGCAGGTCGACGGACAGCTTCTGTACTTCTTCGAGGATGACCAGCGGCGGGTCCCCCTGAACTACCCGTACCGCGCGGATCATGTCCAGGTCGTGGACAGCTTCACCCATCTCGTCGCGAAAACCCTCCAGCACCCTTTGCTCGATGCTCGACATGACGGTGCCTAGGCCCTTGGCTCGCAGTTCTTTCAAGGTGTCGTCATCGAGATAGGTCTGCAGCACGGATTCGGCGAACAGACCCAGTGGTTCGACCGCATGGACTACATAGAGTTGGGCGTTGTAGGCCCGGGCGAGGGACAGAGCGTGTTGTAGTACGTAGGGAGCATAGAGACCGAGGTCCGTGGCATAGAGAATGGAGCGAATCATGAGGCCTCCTACCGCCGTGCATGGCTGGCCTCACCAGAGCTTAGTCAGAACTGTGGCTCGTTGCTCACACCGTGGGGAACGTGCCCGGTGGCCACGACATCACGGGCCTTTTCGCAGTGTCCGGCCTGGTCGTCGAAGAATACGTCTGCACCAAAGGTCTCGAGGATCGCGGCCTTTTCCAGTCCGCCGAGGAAGAAGGATTCATCCAGCCGGATGTCCCAATCGCGGAGGGTACGGATGACCCGTTCATGGGCCGGTGCGGAGCGCGCGGTGACCAGCGCCGTACGAATCGGGCAGGACTCCGGCGGGAACTCCTGCTGCAGCCGGTTAAGCGCCGACAGGAAGGGCTTGAAGGGGCCGCCGTCCAGTGGTTCGCGCGCCGAATCGCGCTCGTGGGCCTGAAAAGCCTCAAGACCGCCAGTCTGGTAGATGCGCTCGGAATGGTCGGAAAACAGCACCGCGTCACCGTCAAAGGCGATCCGCAGCTCGTTGCTCGCGGCGCGGCGCGGTCCTCCAGAGAGGATGGTGGCTGCGGCGTATCCGGTTTGCAGGGCGCGACGCACATCTTCGGCATGGGTGGACAGGAACAGGTGACAGCCAAAGGCACGCAGATAGGGCTCGGGACTGCGCCCCCCGACAAAGGCGGCGCGGGAGATGCCGAGACCGTAGTGCTGGATGGAGTTGAATGCCCGCAGCCCGGTGTCCGCGCTGTTGCGCGACACCAGGATGACTTCCACCCGCTGCTGGCCCAGTTGCTCGTTCAGGCCAAGCAGCTTCTCCACCAGCGGATAGGCATCACCAGGCGCGAGCACTTCATCTTCATGGTCGATCTGGTACTGGCGGTAGGCTTCTATGCCTTCCGCCTCGTAGACCCGGTGGCTTTCGTCGAGGTCGAACAGCGCCCGCGAAGAGATTGCCAATACCAGTTTGTCAGCCAGCCCCTTGCCCATGAAGGTCCGTCCTCAGCCCTGATTGCGTGCGTCGATGAAGCGTAGCGCCTGATACAGCGCACGGACACGCGGCATCTCGAAGCCGATGGCTGCAGCCGCGGCCAGTGGGGCTTCATAGATGGCACCGAGTTCAAGCGGGCGCTTCTGCGCGTAGTCGTGGTACATGCTCGGCAAGTAATCGGGCATGCGATCGGTAGAAGCCAGCAGCTTTGCAGCGAAGTTATCCGGAATGCGATGCCCGATGGCGGTCGCCGCGTCCACCACTTCCTGCATGATCGCCTGGATCAGTTCGCGGGTATCGGCATTGCCCATGAGCGCGGTGGTACCGGCGTCCAGGAGCACCGACAGGCCGTTGTAGGGCACGTTCCACACCAGTTTCTGCCAGCGTGCCTGGTCCAGATTGGCGACTGCGGCGGAATCGATCCCGGCTGCCTTGAACAGACCAGAGCCCTCCTCCGTCAGCGCCTGACGCTCTGCGTCGCCCCCCGCCGGACCGGAGTGATAGCCGAGGTTCACCGCGCCCAGGGACTGGTGCTCGATCACGCCCGGCTCCGCGCGGTGGACACAGATATAGCAGAGGCCACCCAGCAGATGCAGCGAGCTGGGCAGCAGCCGACGGAGTTCGTCCTCCACTGCGAGGCCATTCTGCAGCAGCACCACCTTCGCGCCCGGCGCTGCAGCCTGGGCAATGGCCGGCGAGAGCGCGGCATTGCTGGTGGTCTTGGCCCCCACCAGCAGCCAGTCGCAAGGCGGCATGTCGGCGGCATCGCGATAGGCCTGGACAGGGAACAGCGCCTGCGCGCCATGTACCGCACTGTTCAGTTGCAGGCCACGCGCGACCACGGCGTCGTATTCGCTGCGCAACAGGAAGTGCACATCAAAGCCGGCACGCGCCAGCATCACGCCATAAAAGCCGCCAATGGCGCCGGTACCGATAATACCGATACGCGGTTTGCTCGTACTCATTTAAGGAAGCTCCTCTGCCGGCCGGGCCAAGGCCCGTTCCAGGGACTTTGTCAGATCGTCGCGCCGCAGGCTGGAGTGCAGCGCGCCATGGAAATTGCCATCTTGAACCACGAATAACGCAGGCAGGTGGAATACCTCATAGCGCTCGACCAGCCCACCATTATTGCCTGCATCGATCCAGCACAATCGGTCCACCGGCAGACCGCCGCCCGGCAGATGCCCGCGAGCCCAGCGGCAACTGGCACAGCCAGAACTGGTGAAGATCACCAGTGAAGTGCCGGGCAGGTCGAGCAGACGGCGATCGGCATCGAGGTCAGTCAGTTCCACCTCGGGCACTATAGTGTCTGGTGCGATGCCGGATTCGAGGCATCTGGAGTTCGCGCTCATGCGTCAATTCCTGCGTCACCCCACGGAGATGCCCGTGGAGCTGGTTCCGCGCAAGGGCAGGCACATGCCCCTGCAGCGGCTGCACGATATCAGCCTGGGTGGGGTGGCATGCAACTCCGTCCGGGCCTTCCGGCGCGGCACCGCCATCGAACTGTGCATCCCGCTGCTGGGCGACCAGGCGCGCTTTTCCGGGACCGTCGCCTGGTGTCGCAAACAGCTCGACGACTACATGATCGGCATCGCGTTCACCGATGAAGAAAACATGTTCCGCGCACGCATGGTCGAGCAAATCTGCCTGATCGAACAGTACCGCAAGCAGCGCGAGGAGGCAGTTGGCCATACCCTGGCGCCGGAAGCGGTGGCGCAGGAATGGATCGCACTGCACGCCGCTGACTTCGCCCCCGTCTGAATTCGTGCAAATTCCATGTTCGGCGCATGCATTCGCCATTGTCGAGGTTACGTGGAAAGCGTTAAGGTTCCCGTCCCCGCCGCGTTTTTACTGCTGTGCTCTCCGCCAAACGGGGATCGCTGGCGGCCTGCACCCGTGACCTGACGACCTGAACGATGAAAAGCACGATGGCTGATTTACAGATCGACGACCTTAACGTTGCCTCCAACGAGACCCTGATCACGCCGGAGCAGTTGAAGCGCGAAATTCCGCTGACCGATGAAGCCCTGGGCACCGTGGCCAATGGCCGCCAGGTCGTCCGCAATATCCTCGATGGCAAGGACCATCGCCTGTTCGTGGTCGTGGGCCCCTGCTCCATTCACGACATCAAGGCCGCGCACGAGTATGCCGACCGTCTGAAGGTCCTGGCCGCCGAAGTGTCCGACACCCTCTTCCTGGTGATGCGGGTGTACTTCGAGAAGCCGCGCACCACCGTCGGCTGGAAAGGTCTGATCAACGACCCGTACCTCGACGACTCCTTCAAGATCCAGGACGGCCTGCACATCGGCCGCCAGTTGCTGCGCGACCTGGCCGAAAAGGGCCTGCCCACCGCCACCGAAGCCCTGGACCCGATTTCCCCGCAGTACCTGCAGGACCTGATCAGCTGGTCGGCCATCGGCGCCCGTACCACTGAATCCCAGACTCACCGCGAAATGGCTTCCGGCCTTTCGTCCGCAGTCGGCTTCAAGAACGGCACCGACGGCAGCCTGACCGTAGCGATCAACGCACTGCAATCGGTTTCCAGCCCGCACCGCTTCCTCGGCATCAACCAGGAAGGTGGCGTGTCCATCGTCACCACCAAGGGCAACGCCTATGGCCACGTGGTTCTGCGTGGCGGCAACGGCAAGCCGAACTATGACTCGGTCAGCGTCGCCATCTGCGAACAGGAGCTGACCAAGGCGCGCATCCGCCCGAACATCATGGTCGACTGCAGCCATGCCAACTCCAACAAGGACCCTGCCCTGCAGCCGCTGGTGATGGACAACGTCGCCAACCAGATCCTCGAAGGCAACAACTCCATCGTCGGCCTGATGGTGGAAAGCCACCTGGGTTGGGGCAGCCAGTCGATCCCGAAAGACCTCGACCAACTGAAGTACGGCGTTTCCATCACCGACGCCTGCATCGACTGGGAAACCACCGAGAAAGCCCTGCGCAGCATGCACGCCAAGCTCAAGGACGTGCTGCCCAAGCGCCAGCGCTGAACGAAAGCTGGAAACGAAAACGCCGGGCAAATGCCCGGCGTTTTTCTTTGAGCGTCAGCTCAGCCGTTGCGCTGGGCCTGACGCTGACGTCGCTCGATATAGCGTTCAACGTAGGAGCAGGATGGGATCACGGTATAGCCGTGGTCCTCGGCGTATTCCAGGGCCGATTCGGTCAATGCTGCGGCAATCCCGCGACCGCGCAGGACGTTCGGCACGAAAGTGCGATAGATGTCCAACGTCTGTTTACCCAGGTCCATATAGGCCAGGTATGCACGATGACCTTCCACGGTGGTCTCGAACTGATGACCTGCCTGGTCATGGTGGATGGACAATGCCTCGCTCATCACTACTCCTCTGAGGATCTAAAACCTTACGCGTACCTTATCGATCTTTTCCAGCCGAAGGAACATCTCTGCCGTTCCGGAACCGAACTGCACGCTGAGGTACGCCTTCCCGTTCTCCACCTTGTGTAATACACCCTGGTAATAGGCGCCATCGAAGGTGATGAACTGCAGTCGCTTGCCGGCATATCCCGGCAGGTCGGCAACATTGACGAACTCATACTGCTGCGCGGCACGTCCGTCGCCCTCGTTTTCCGGCTCTGCGGTGACCCTCTCCATCGCAACGTGCTCATTGCGTGCTGCCGAGGGGTCAACCCAGCTGAATTCGACCGGTTGGACCAACTCCTGGTTCACCAATACCGCCGGCCGCAACATGGCAACCACATCCTTGGCCTCGAAGAACTGCAGGCCATCCCACGCCATACCTTCGCTCGGGGTGAGCTCGACGCGAAGCGATTGCGGGTCCTTCAGGTACTGCCCATAAGCATCGAGCATCGATTGCCCGAGGGCGACCTTCTGACTCCGCAGTACGGTATCGAACTGCTGAACTGCGCCCTTCAGGTACTGGTCCGGCGTCTGACCAAGCTTACCGGCGCAGAACTGTTGCACCTTGCGCTGGTACTGGTTGTCATTCAACTCGAAGATCACGCTGGAGAGTTGCGGCGGATTGACCCGCAGGTCGCCCGGCTTCTCGGACATGTTAGACAAGGACAGGCTGAGGCGCACCTCGCCCATGTCCCGGGTGTCGGAAGTCAGGTTCAGGTTAAGCTTCTGGGCGCCCGGCTGGAACAGGTAGGAGAACTCGACGTCGGACTCGAGGGTGCGGTAGCCCATCTCCAGCAATTCGTCCGTGCCGATATTGCGCACCGTGCCGCACGCCACTTCGCTCATTGCGGTGAATACACTGCGCTCGGCCGGCGTGTTGTACAACTGCTGCATGAACGGCCCGTGCACTTCCAGCGCCATGCCCTTCAGGCTGAGCGCCATCTGCTCGGGAAACTTGCCCTCGGCAAGGCGCTCCTTGAAGCTGAGGAGTTCGCGCAAGCTCTTGAACTTCAGTTCAGCCTGCTGCACATGCAGGCTATCTCCCACGGCCGGGACGCGAAGTTGAAGGTTCTCCAGGCCAACCCGACCATCGAAGGAAGAAGTAATGCCGCCATAGGTGATATCCACCATCGGCGACAACTTGCTGATTGCGTCATCCATGATCGATCTGACCGACCACCAAAGTGACAACTTGATGATCAACCCCACGGCCAGAACCGAGAGCACTCCCCACTTGAGAATCTTCGACATAGTGACGTCCTTGAAGTCTGCGCTTCGCTACGGATATCGGAAGCCGTGCAAGCTTATCAGCGGCCCACAGGCACTACTACGGCCGCTCTTTGTATAGAGAGTGATAATTCACGGTTCTCCGAAAAAGTTCCCTTTCCAATGCACGATTTGCCACGAACGCCCATGTCCGGGCTCAAGGTAACGCTTGTCAGATTATGGGTGGGAAAGGGCCCGGAGTGCTGGGCAGGGCCTACACTTGGAATTTCGACTGATCAAAGAACAATCAGTCTGACTGTTTTTTGATCAGCGACCTCGTTAGTTGCTCGTGAACTAGCCGGCAAGCTGAAAAAAATGTGCCTGCCTTGCACAAGGTCAGTTTACTTACTACAAGTTATGGGTAGTATGTACGCCGGCTAATTTCCCAAGCTCGGGGAATTGCTTTATGGAAATGTCCACCTTAAGGGGAACACGATGAACAACGTTCTGAAATTCTCTGCTCTGGCTCTGGCCGCAGTTCTGGCCACCGGTTGCAGCAGCGTATCCAAAGAAACCGAAGCTCGTCTGACTGCGACTGAAGACGCAGCTGCTCGCGCTCAAGCCCGTGCTGACGAAGCCTACCGCAAGGCTGACGAAGCTCTGGCCGCTGCTCAGAAAGCCCAGCAGACCGCTGACGAGGCTAACGAGCGCGCCCTGCGTATGCTGGAAAAAGCCAGCCGCAAGTAATAGCTCTCGGGCTATAGAGCCGATCCAGTTCGCTGGGTCGGCTTTTTTATTGCTCGCACTTTTTCCCCAGCTGCGCCAACGCACTTTGATTCGCTGCTGCTTCGCCAATACACGGGCAAAAGAAAAGCCCGCTGGCGAATCGCTCAGCGGGCTTTCCTGAAACGAGCGGCGCTTACAGCTCGGTATTGGGCGTGCTGGCCGCAACCGCCGAGTTGGGTTCGGCAATTTCTACCGGCAGGCCATCTTCGGCCGCGACCACCTCGCGCACCACATCCCAATCCAGGCGCAGGGTGTTGACCAACTCTTCACGCTTGAGCAGCGCATTGATCACGGCAGTGTGTTTGTCCACTACCGACGGATCACCATGATCATCCAGCGGGGCATGGGCTTCCAGGTAGACCTTGCCCCCGCTCACGCCGAACTTGTAGGGCTCGTTGACGATGCGCACCGGAGTGCCCACCGGCGCCATGGCAGCCAGCGCCAGAACGTTGTTGTTCAGCATGCGGAAACAACCGTGGCTGACGCGCATGCCGATGCCGAACTTCTTGTTCGAGCCGTGGATCAGGTAACCCGGTACGCCGAGGTTGAACTTGAACGGACCCAGGGGATTGTCCGGACCCGGCGGCACTACGCTCGGAAGCGGATCGCCCTCGGCTGCGTGCTCTTCGCGAATGGACTTCGGCGGATACCAGGCCGGGTTGGAGGTCTTGGCGGTGATGGTGGTATGCGCGATGGGCGAACCCCAGCCCTCACGACCGATACCCAGCGGGTACGTATGCACCACGTTCTGCCCCTTCGGGAAGTAGTACATCCGGTATTCGGCAAGGTTGATGACGATACCTTCGCGCGGCCCGGCCGGGAGGATGTAGCGCGTCGGCAGGAGGACCTCGGTGCCCGCGCCGGGCAGCCAGGGATCGACGCCCGGGTTGGCGGCGACCATCTCCAGATAACCCAGGTCATTGGCTACACCGATATCGGCGAAGGTGTCTTCGTACTTGGCCTTGATTACCTGGACCTGGCCGACGATATCTTCGCCGGGCGGCGGCAGGGGCAGCTCAAGGGCTACGACAGGGCCCGCCACCAGCAGGGACGCTAACGACAGGGAGCGGGCGACGGCTGTAAAGCGCGGCAACATCCGGGAATCCTTGGCAAATTGACTGATTAAAAGACTCGGAATTCTACACCGGCGCGCGGCGCGCCGGGAGCCCTCAGGCCAGCGACCAGACCGAGTGCTGCCCCTTGCGGTGCGCCTCAAGGGTGGAGCGACAGTTGGAGCACAGTCGCCGATCCCGCAACAACTCCTGCTCCAGACTACTCCAGCGAGGCTGCGCTGGCAGCAAACCGCCGCAAAGAGTCCGATCCGCGAAGCCGTCCAGTTCAAGCTGTCGCGCCACCAGGTGCAGGCGAATCTCGCGGCAAGCGAAAAGGTCGAGTTGCTCGTCGGGCTCAATGACTTTGTAGCCAAACAGGGACCAGGCGGGGCGCGGCATGGAGGTCTCCAGGGAGGGTGCGCAACATTAGCCGAAAGCGAGCCTCGGGAAAAGCGTCAGAGCATGGGTTCCAGCGTCGGCCACAGGTTGTCCAGCAGCCGTGGCTGGGCCTGCGCGCGAGGGTGAAGGCCATCCGCCTGCATCATTTCCGGCACGCCCCCGACCCCGTCGAGGAAGAAGGGCACCAGCGGAACCTGTTTTTCCGCTGCGAGGCTGTTATAGACATTGGCGAACGCCGTCGTATAGCGCGCGCCGTAGTTGGGGGGTAGACGCATACCGAGCAACAGCACGGAAGCCCCCTGCGCCTTGGCGCTGTCGATCATGGCGGCAAGATTCTGTTGCAATTGGGCAGGTGGCTGACCACGCAGTCCATCGTTGCCGCCAAGCTCTATGATCACCAGCTCCGGCTTGTGCTCGGCGAGGAGCGCCGGCAGCCTGGACAGCCCGCCAGCACTGGTGTCGCCGCTGATGGAGGCATTCACGACACGCTGTTCGTAGCCCTTTTCGGCCAGGCGTTTTTCCAGCAGCGAGACCCATCCCTGGCTGGATTCCAGCCCGAAAGCAGCGCTGATACTATCGCCGACGACCAGCACGGTCCCCGCCACGGCCTCCTGCGCCAACAGCAACAGTGACAGGCAGCCGCCCAACAACCAGGCACGCATTGGATTCTCCATGAGCGCAAGCATTCTCGATGCGCGGAACATTAGCAAAGTGGTTCCCAGCGCGGAAGGCGAGCTGACCATCCTGCACGATCTCTCCTTCGACCTCGGCAAGGGCGACAGTCTGGCCATCGTCGGCAGCTCCGGGTCCGGCAAATCCACTCTCCTCGGCCTGCTCGCCGGGCTCGACCTGCCCAGCGCCGGCGAGGTGCACCTGGCCGGTCGCGCCCTGTCGAGCCTGGACGAGGACCAGCGGGCGCGGGTGCGCGCCGAGCATGTTGGCTTCGTCTTCCAGTCATTCCAGTTACTGGACAACCTCAACGCCCTGGAAAACGTCATGCTGCCGCTGGAACTGGAAGGCAACCGCGATGCGCGCTCGCGTGCCCGCCACCTGCTGGAACGGGTCGGACTGGGCCAGCGTCTCAGCCACTACCCGCGCCAGCTCTCCGGCGGTGAACAGCAACGCGTCGCCATTGCACGCGCCTTTGCCGCCGAACCCGATGTCCTGTTCGCCGACGAACCCACCGGCAACCTCGACAGCCACACCGGCGAGCGCATCAGCGACCTGCTGTTCCAACTCAACCAGGAGCGCGGCACCACCCTGGTGCTGGTGACCCACGACGAACGCCTCGCGCATCGCTGCCGCCGCCTTATCCGCCTCGAAGGCGGACGCCTGGTCGAACAGGTGGAACCCTGATGCGACGCCTGCCATTGGCTCGCCTGCTGACGATGGCCGCCCGCCAACTGTGGCGCGACGCCCACAGCGGCGAATTGCGGGTGCTGTTCTTCTCACTGCTGGTAGCCGTCGCCGCCAGCAGTGCCATCGGCTACTTCAGCGCCCGCCTGAATGGCGCCATGCTGCTGCGTGCCACGGAATTCCTCGGTGCTGACCTCCTGCTCAGCGGCTCGTCACCGGCCACTGCCGGCCAAGTCGAAAGCGGCATCCGGCAGGGCCTGAAACATGCCAGCGCCGTGGAATTCTCCAGCGTTATCGCGACCGACAACGGTATCCAGCTCTCCAGCGTCAAGGCCGCCAACGCAGCCTATCCGTTGCGCGGCGAATTGAAGAGCGCTGCCGAGCCGTATGGCGAGGAAACCACCAGCAGCGGCCCGAAAGCGGGCGAAGCCTGGGCGGAAGCAAGGCTGTTCGCAACGCTGAACCTCCAGCCCGGCGACAGTATCGATGTCGGGCAGAAAACCCTGCGCCTGACGCGCGTGCTTACCTACGAACCCGACCGTGCAGGTGACTTCTACAGTCTCACCCCACGGGTGCTGATCAGCCTGGATGACCTCGATGCCACCGGTATCGTGCAACCCGGTAGCCGGGTGCGTTACCGGGAATTGTGGAGTGGTTCGAATGAAGCACTGGCGCAATACCGGACGGAAATCGAACCCGGCCTGGCAGCGCACCAGCGTCTGGAAGATGCCAGGCAAGGCAATCGCCAGATCGGTGGCGCCCTCGGTCGCGCCGAGCGCTACCTGAACCTCGCCAGCCTCGCCGCTGTATTGCTCGCCGGGGTGGCCGTGGCGCTGTCTGCGGCCAGATTCGCCGCACGTCGTTACGACGCCAGCGCCCTGCTACGTTGCCTTGGCCTGTCCCGCCGGGAAGCCCTCCTTCTATTTGGTCTGCAACTGGCGCTGCTGGGATTGCTTGCCAGTGCACTGGGCGCCCTGCTCGGCTGGCTGGCGCAGGTCGTGCTGTTCGAATTGCTGGGCGGACTCCTGCCCGCTGTTATTCCTGACGGCGGCCTGGTGCCTGCGCTGGCCGGGATCGCCACCGGCCTGCTGGCCCTGGCCGGCTTTGCCCTTCCACCTCTGGCAGCATTGGGCCGGGTGCCACCCTTGCGCGTCCTGCGCCGCGACCTGCTGCCGCTGCCCCCCAGTGCCTGGCTCATATATGGCGCGGCATTGCTGGCCCTCGGCCTGATCATGTGGCGACTGAGCCTGGATCTGAAATTGACGCTCGCCCTGCTCGGTGGCGGCCTGATCGCGGCCCTGCTGCTGGGGGGCCTGCTGCTGGCCGGATTGAAGGGACTGCGCAAGGCCCTGGCCAACGCCACCCTGCCCTGGCGACTCGGCCTTGGCCAACTGCTGCGCCACCCACTGGCGGCAGCCGGCCAGTCCCTGGCCTTTGGCCTGATTCTGCTGGCCATGGCGCTGATCGCATTGCTTCGGGGCGAACTGCTGGACACCTGGCAGAACCAGCTACCCGAGAACGCGCCCAACCATTTCGCCCTGAACGTGCTGCCGGCGGAGAAAGACGCCTTTGCCAGCCGCCTCGCGAGCCTGTCGCCGCATCCTTCGCCGCTTTATCCGGTCGTACCCGGCCGACTCACAGCCATTAACGGAGAAGCCGTACGCCAACTGGTGAGCAAGGATTCCCAAGGCGAACGCGCCGTGCAGCGCGACCTCAGCCTGACCTGGTCCGCCGAGCTACCCGGGGACAATCGCCTGGTTGCCGGGCATTGGTGGAGCGACCTGGATAAATCCGCCCTGCCGGGCGTTTCGGTCGAATCCAAGCTTGCCGAAAGCCTCGGCCTCAAACTGGGCGACACGCTGAGCTTCAGCGTCGGTGGCCTGCAACGCGATGCTCAGGTGACCAGCCTGCGCGAAGTGGAATGGGACAACTTCCAGCCGAACTTCTACATGATCTTCGCGCCGGACACCCTGTCCGACCTTCCCGTCACCTACCTCACCAGCTTCTATTTGCCGCCGCGCCACGACCGCGATCTGGTGGAGCTGTCCCGTGCCTTCCCGGCGGTGACCCTGCTGCAGGTGGAAGCCATCCTCGCGCAGCTGCGCAGCATCCTCGCCCAGGTCACCCTGGCAGTGGAGTTCGTGCTGCTTTTCGTCCTCGCGGCCGGTATGGCCGTACTGTTCGCCGGGTTGCAATCCACGCTGGACGAACGCATCCGCCAAGGCGCCCTGCTTCGCGCCCTGGGCGCCGAGCGTCAGCTGCTGTTGAAAGCCCGACGTGCAGAATTCGCCCTGCTCGGCGCCTGCAGCGGCTTGCTCGCGGCACTCGGCTGCGAACTGGTCAGCGCCCTGCTCTATCGCTTCGCCTTCGACCTGGATTGGCAACCCCATCCCTGGTTGCTCCTGCTGCCATTGCTCGGTGCTCTGCTCGTGGTTTCGGCAGGCGTGATGGGGACGCGTCGCGCGCTCAACGCCAGCCCACTGACGGTTCTGCGCGAAGCTTGATAGGCTTCGCCCTCTAGAACCCCGCAGGACCGCCATGAGCCGTTATCGCCCGCCCCGCACCGCCGGAACCCCCCTGATCACTCCGGAAGGCGAGGCCCGACTACGCGCCGAGCTTCATGAGCTTTGGAATGTACGCCGCCCCAAGGTCACGCAAGCCGTGAGTGAAGCGGCCGCCCAGGGCGACCGCTCCGAGAACGCCGAATACACCTACGGTAAAAAGATGCTGCGGGAGATCGACAGTCGCGTTCGCTTCCTCACCAAGCGCCTGGAAAACCTCAAAGTGGTGCGCGAGCGTCCGAGCGATCCCGACAAGGTCTACTTTGGCGCCTGGGTCACCCTGGAAGATGACGATGGCGAACAGGCGCGCTACCGCATCGTCGGACCTGACGAATTCGACCTGAAGCAGAACCTCATCAGCATCGACTCCCCTCTTGCCCGCGCGTTGGTGGGCAAGCCGCTGGACGCCGAAGTCCGGGTCAGCACCCCAACCGGGGAAAAGACCTGGTACGTGGTAGAGATCGATTATCCGTAGAGCAGCGGCCGAGCCTGCCGATCAGCGCCGAGTGATGAGGCCCTGCCGCGCCACCCGCACCAACTGGCCGATCACCTCCGGCAGTTCCTGGGCAGATGGCGTCTGGATCACGGCCATGTCGAAGCTGTCACTGGCGAAGCGAGCCAACGACTCGCCTTCGCGGGCGAACTGAATCAGGAAGTTGCGTGGACAACCCCAACGCTTGGGCCAGCCTTCGAGATAGCGCAGCAGCGTTGGCTGGTGCGAGCCGCCAAGCAGGATTCGCGGATTGCGCAAAACCAGCCCGGTGGTGATCGGGGCTAGTCGGAGCAGGGGTTGGGGACAGGTCATGGTGTCATGTCTCCGCCTCGTGAGGTCCCGCTGGGCAGCGGTGAGAGGCGACACCGAACCAGCGTTTTAGCGGTATTTGGAAGTCCCTGAAGACTTCTGCGCCCCGCAAGTAGCTGACTAAATCGGCGCATGGGGCGACATCCTAGAGAAGCCCGCGCAATACTGTCAAGGCAACCATCACGCCTTGCGAGACGCCCATGAGCACCCCGCCCCTGCGCCTGTTCTTCGCCCTTCCCTGTTGCCCGCAACTGGCCCACGACATTGTCGATTGGCGCACCCGGAACCCTGTTGACGGTAAACCCGTGGCCCCCGACAAGCTTCACCTCACCCTCGCCTTCCTCGGCTCGCAACCCCGTGGTCAAGTGGAAGCCCTGGAAGCCCTGGCGGCTGGCCTGCAACCCAAGGCGTTCACCCTGCACCTGGATCGCCTGGCACGCTGGAAGAACGGCCTGCTGTATCTGGCACCTAGCCGGATACCGCCCGCGCTGATCGAACTGGAACGCAGCCTCCGCGAGCAATTGCTGGGGGCCGGCTTCGACCTCGAAACCCGCCCCTTCAAGCCCCATCTGACACTGGCGCGCCACTGCCCGCGACTACCGACCGCAAGTACCCCAACCTTCGATTGGCCCGCCACCGAATTCGCCCTCTTCGCCTCGGAAAACACCGCCAGAGGCACCCGTTATCGCGCGCTTGGACACTGGCCGTTGCGGCCTTCGACCCCAGCCTGACGTTTCGGCGCGTAACAGGAAACTGGCCGACATCCTAGGGTGAACGGATGTAAACATCCGCGAAAAGCCCAATCCAGAGCAGCTACTCGATATTCGCAGCGAATGGCATGGTTCCTGCGCTCCGCCCTGCCTGAAGTGCACGCCCAGGAAGGGCGTGGCCATGCCAGGGAATGCAGTCAGGCCCTCCCCCGCACAACATTGAGAGCGCACATGAAGAACAACAAGACCCTGCTCGCCCTTTGCCTTGCCACCGGACTCGCTGCATCCGGACAAGCCCACGCACTCTGGTTCGGCTCCAGCGGCTACACCCAGACCCGCTATCCGATCGTCCTGACCCACGGCATGCTCGGATTCGACAGCATCCTTGGCGTCGATTACTGGTACGGCATTCCCTCTGCCTTGCGCAGTGATGGCGCTCGCGTCTATGTCACGGAAGTCAGCCAACTGAACACCACCGAAGCACGCGGCGAAGAACTGCTTGAACAGGTGGAAGAGATCGTCGCCATCAGTGGCAGCCCCAAGGTCAATCTGATCGGTCACAGCCATGGCGGCCCGACCATTCGCTATGTGGCAGCGGTGCGTCCGGATCTCGTCGCCTCCGCCACCAGCGTCGGCGCTCCGCACAAAGGTTCCGCCACTGCTGACTTCCTTCGTCAGATACCACCAGGCTCCGCGGGTGAAGTCATGCTGGCCGGCATCGTCAACGGCCTCGGCGCGCTGATCAACTTCCTCTCCGGCAGCGACAGCGACCTCCAGCAGAACGCCCTGGGCGCATTGGAATCCCTCAACAGCCACGGCGCGGCCGCGTTCAACGCACGCTTCCCGCAGGGACTTCCAACCACCGCCTGCGGCGAAGGCGCCTACCAGGTCAATGGGGTGCGGTACTACTCCTGGAGCGGCACCAGCCCCCTGACCAATATGCTGGATGTGAGCGACGGGCTGCTGGGCGCCAGCTCCCTGCCCTTCAACGGCCAAGCCAACGACGGGCTGGTGGGACGTTGCAGTTCGCACCTGGGCAAGGTCATCCGCGACGACTATCGGATGAACCACCTGGACGAGGTCAATCAGACCCTGGGGCTGACCAGTCTGTTCGAGACGGACCCAACTACCGTCTATCGTCAACAGGCCAACCGACTGAAAAACGACGGCCTTTGAGGCAACTGCGCGGGGCCTGTGGGCCCCGCTTCCTTCCAGACTGCCGAGTGACCCTGTGAAAAAACTCCTGCTGCTGCTCCCTATCGCCTTTGCCGGCGCCCTGGCCATCCTGCTGCAAGGGGGCGGCGGGCCGGCGCCAGCCTCACCTGGCGTTGCCCCGAAAACCGTCGCAGCAGCGCCCGTTCCAACTGCCGACCCCTTCCCCGCTTCGCGACCCCTGCAAAGCCCTCTGGCGGGCGCAACCAGCGTTTCGAAACAGCCCGGATCACTGGCGGGGACAGAGGTAGACGGCCGCTTCCACCTCGATGCCGCCGGCAACCTGCTGCTCACCGAAGACATCCGGCGCATCTTCGATTACTTCCTCAGCACACAGGGGGAAGAGTCGCTGGCCAACAGCATTCAGCGCCTCAGAAGTTTCATCACCGGGCAACTGGAATCGCCAGCGCAGGGCCAAGCCCTGGCATTGCTCGACCAGTACCTGGACTACAAGCGTCAGCTCATACAGCTGGAACGCGATCTGCCGCTGCTCGCCGACCTCAGCGCTTTGCGTCAGCGTGAAGCGGCGGTACAGGCACTGCGCGCACGCATCTTCAGCACCGATGCCCATCAAGCCTTCTTCGCTTCCGAGGAGGCCTACAACGCCTTCACCCTGCAGCGTTTGGCCATCCAGCGCGACGCCGACATGACCCCGGCCGCGAAGGCTGCAGCCATCGACCAGTTGCGCGCGGGCTTGCCGGAAGCGATGCAGGCCCTCGCCGCAAGCCAGTTACAGGCCGAACTCAGGGTCCAGGTGGGGGCGCTCCAGGCGGCAGGTGGCAGCCCCGAGCAGGTTCGTCAGCTCCGCCAGCAACTGGTGGGGGCCGAAGCAACGGCGAGGCTGGAAAACCTGGACCAGCAGCGACTGCAATGGCAGCAACGGTTGCAGGCCTACCTGAAGGAAAAAAGCCGAATCGAGGCCAGCGAGGGCCTGAGCCAGAGTGACAAGACGGCTGCGATCAACCGCCTGGAGGAGGAAGGCTTCAATCCGCAGGAACGCCTGCGCCTCCAGGCCGCCGCCGAGTTGGCGATGGCCAGGAAAAAGCAGCCCTGAGACGCAAAAAGGCCCGCATGAGCGTAATGCTGTTCAGTTTGCGAAATTGCACCTCACTTGACCAGCGATTGCATTCGACTTGATCAGTCAATTGCATTCGTGTTGACCAGTCACGCCGAAGGGGCGACCGGCAGAGAACGGCCAGAAGTAGCCATATTCGTGCAGCGCCCATGCCCAGCGCCAAGGTCATTCCGTCATGGAGAGAGGGCTGTTTCGTGAGCTTGGTGATTCACAGATCAGACGCTGCCGCTCCCTCAAATGCCATCAAAACCGCCTCTATCACCACGCGGATCTTGGCGGTATGACGCAGGTCGCCGTGCGTGACCATCCAGACCTCGTAAGGGTGACTGCGCGCACGAGTGGGCCAGACGCGGACCAAGCCATCCCGTTCGCCCATGTACAGGGGAAGCTCGCCCATGCCCAGACCGGCAGCAATGGCGTTTCGGACCATAACGCTGGAATTCACCGCGGTAACGATCCGGCCGGATGCGGCCGACTCGTCCACCAGGGTCACGTCGCGGCCTTCGGCCAAGTGGGGTTCGTACATCACCAGGTCGTGCCCCAGGAAACCGCTGCCAGGCTCGGGGGTGCCATGGACATCGAGGTACACCGCCGAGGCGAACAGCCCCATGGGCCAACAGGCCAGGCGCCGTACCACAAGGTCTGGGTTGTCCGGCTTGCGCGTGCGGATGGCGATATCGGCTTCGCGGCGAGCGAGGTTGAGCACGTCCGATGAACTATTGAGATTGACCCTCACATCTGGATAGCGGGCGTGCACGCGCGCCATGGCCGGAATCACGAAATCGACGGCCAAGGAATCGGTGGTGGTCACCCGCACTTCTCCGGAAAGTGCCTTGTCGCGGCCCTGCGCCCGGCGTACCAGCTCAAAAGCCGCGGTTTCCATACGCTCGGCCGCTTCCAGGACGGTTTCCCCTACCCCGGTCAGTTGGAATCCGCTGGAGGTGCGCAGGAACAGGGTCGAGCCAAGCGCCTGCTCCATGGCGGCGATCCGCCGGCTAACCGTCGCCTGATCCACGTTCAGTTCCCGGGCAGCGCCACGCAGCGTCTGCTGCCGGGTCATCGCCAGGAACACTCTTGCATCGTTCCAATTCATCTCGCCTTCCTCCTGCCGCATTTCTGCAAACAGGGCTTGTGAAAACACTGCGCGACCTTGCCCACCCGCCCTCCTACGATGCTCGGCATCTCCCGTCATCGAGGTTCATGACATGCACAATCCCCCTATCCCCCAGCATATGACCGCCATCGAGATCAGCCAGCCGGGCGGGCCGGAAGTCCTGCTGCCGACCCTCCGCCCCACGCCCGCACCACGGGGTCGCGAGGTCCTGATCCGGGTCCGGGCCGCCGGCGTCAACGGCCCTGACGTGCTCCAGCGCAAGGGTCTGTACGACCCGCCGCCCGGTGCCTCGGATATTCCTGGCCTGGAGGTCGCTGGTGAAGTCGTGGCGCTGGGCGAAGGCGTGACCCGACTGCGTATTGGCGAGCAGGTGATGGCGCTGATTCCCGGTGGCGGCTACGCCGATTATGCGGTGGCCGACGAACGCAACGCACTGCCATTGCCGAAGGGCTTGGAACTCACCGAGGCGGCCGCCCTGCTGGAAACCTTCATGACGGTCTGGACCAACCTGTTCCAACGCGGGCAGTTCAAGGCAGGCGACAGTGTGCTGATCCACGGAGGCGCCTCCGGTATCGGCACCACCGCGACCATGCTGGCTCGTGCATTCGACGCCTCCACTGTGATCACCACCATCCGCAACGAAGAGCAGCGTCAGGCCAGCCTGGCCCTCGGCGCCGACGTCGCGATCAACTATCAGACAGAGGATTTCGTTGAGGCCGCGCTGGCCGCCACGGCTGGCAAAGGCGTGGACGTGGTGGTCGACATCATCGGCGGTGACTACGTGAGCCGGAACTATCAGGCCGCCGCCATGAACGGACGCATCGTACAGATTGGCCTGCTGAAAGGGCCGGCCCAGAACGTCGACCTCTTCCCCATGCTGACAAAGCGCCTCATTCACCTCGGCTCCACCTTGCGATCACGCAGCCACGAGGAGAAGGCCGCAATCATTGCGGAGCTGCAGACTCACGTCTGGCCGCTGATCGAGTCGGGTCGGATCAAACCTCGGGTCAGCGCCACCTTCAGCCTGCGACAAGCCAGCGATGCGCATCGCCTGCTCGATAGCGGCGGGCACATTGGCAAGGTCGTGCTGACGGCCTGATCCCATCGGGAGGTGCGATGCCCAGCGGGCATCGCATCCTTCGTCACAGGCCCGAGCAGGCATGTCCTCCGTCCACGATGATCTCGGCCCCGTTCATGCCGCACCCGGCGTCGGAAGCCAGCAGCAGCAACGCCCCCTCCAGGTCTTCATAGGTGCAGAAACGCCGCGACGGTACGCGCGCTCTCAGGCGCTCGCCCGCCTCGCTGGCGAGGAATCCATCGTTGATTTCAGTCACCACGTACCCCGGCGCGAGGGCGTTGACGCGAATGCCAAAGCGCGCCAGTTCCAGTGCCATGGAGCGGGTCAGGTGGCTGAGGCCGGCCTTCGCGGCGCAGTACGGACCAACGCCCCCGCCCACCCGCGATGCGAGGATCGACGTAACGTTGATCAGGCTGCCACCCTGCCCCGCCTCGACCATCCTCCGAGCAGCCTCCTGCGCGACCATCCAGGCGCCTTTCAGGTTGGTATCGAGAACGGCGTCCCAGTCTTCATCGCGATAGTCGAGGACGCGCTTCGTATCGCTGACTCCGGCATTGTTGACGACGATGTCCAGCCCGCCGAAATCCGCCTGGATCGCATCCAGGCACTCCACCACCGATGCGCGGGCAGTCACGTCCAATGAATAGGCCCTGGCCTCGTGATCGTTGAAACGGATATCGCTGACCAGTTCATCCAGGCGCTCTACCCGCCGCGCTGCGACGGCGACGCGAGCACCAGCTGCGGCCAGCACCCGCGCGAAGTGCCGGCCCAATCCACTGGACGCGCCGGTTACCAGGGCACGCTTCCCGCGCAGGTCGAAAGCCAGCAGCGGAGAACGACTCATTGGGCACCGCCTTGCACGCGCGCGAGGATTTTGCGCGCCAGACTCATGCGATGCACTTCGTTGGGGCCGTCGTAGATCCTGAAGCCACGCGCGTCGCGGAAAATGCGGTCGACGATTGCTTCGCTGGTGACGCCCTGGCCACCCAGCACCTGCACGCTGCGATCGATCACTCTCCAGATGCCTTCGGAGCTGATCACCTTGGCCATGCTCGACTCGGAATTCCCGCGTTCCCCCTGGTCCAATACCCAGGCGCAATGCCAAATGGCGAGGCGCGTGGTGAGCAGGTCCATCTCGTTATCGGCAAGCATGAAACCGACGCCCTGGTGCTCCCCCAACACCTTGCCAAACGATTCGCGACGGCTGGCGTAAGCACAGGCCACGTCATGGGCGCGACGCGCCTGCCCCAGCCAGCGCATGCAGTGGGTCAGGCGCGCAGGCGCGAGCCGTACCTGCGCATTGCGGAAACCCTTGCCAACCTCGCCCAGCACATCACTGGCGGGCACCCGCAGGTTCTCGAAACGCAGCACCGCATGGCCACCAGTGAAGCAGCTATCCAGGGAATCCATCATGCGTTCGAGGATGAATCCGGGGCGGTCGGTATCAGTCAGGAACATAGTCGCGTTGCCGTCCTCGGTACGCGCCATGACGATGGCGAAGCTGGCACCCTCCGCGCCGGTGATCAGCCACTTGTGACCATTGATGAGGTAATCGTCGCCGTCGCGCACGGCCGTAGTGGCCAGCATCGACGGATCGGAGCCAGCGCCTGGCGCCGGCTCGGTCATGGCGAAGCAGGAGCGGATATGGCCCTGCACCAGTGGGCGCAACCAGCGATCCTTCTGCGCCTCGGTCGCCACGACTTCCATCAGGTGGATGTTGCCCTCGTCGGGGGCATGGATGTTCATCGCGGTCGGGCCGAGCGGCGAATAGGCGGCCTCCTCGAACACGATTGCCTTGGCGGTGTGGGACAGTCCCAACCCGCCCATTTCGCGAGAGGCATGGGGCGTCAGCAGGCCACGTGCGCGGGCTTTCGCAACCAGTTCCTGACGTAGCTCGCCGGATGGACCATGCGGCGTCTGTCGGGGGTCGTTCTCCAGCGGGATGATCTCCGTGGCAATGAATTCCCGTACACGGGCCTGCAGGTCTAGAAGGTCATCCGAAAGCGCAAAGTTCATGGGTGATTTCCTGTGGTGAAAAGGTTCAAACCCTCAGCCCGGCCGGTTCGATGGCCAGGAAGAGGTTTTCCAGCACGGTGCCGTGGATACCGGCCTTGTGTGGGTCGTAGGGGGTGAAATTGAGCGTGCGAATGAGGGCGCCAAGTACCTGGTCGCCACGCATATCGATGTCGAGCACGTTTAGGCAGGCGGTGTCCTGCTCGAAGGCGGCGATACCGGCGAGCCCCAGGCCCGCCGCCCAGCCCAGCAGGATGCGATTGACCGCGTCATGGCTGACGATCAGGGCGCTGTCCCAGGCCGGGTCCTGCAGCAATTCGAAAAAGAGACTGAGCACGCGGCGCTGGAAGTCATCCCAACGCTCACCGCCGAGGAAGCGCGCCCCGGCGACACCCGCTGCACGGTATGCGCCAACCACCTGCTCCCGAAGCGCTTCGGCCGGAATCTCGCGCAGGCGTCCCGCGCGAATCTCACGAAGCTCGGGCATGGACTCCACCGGGGCTTGATTCCCCTGCAACAGCAAGTCGAGCGTCTGCCTGGCGCGCGGATAGTCGGAGCACAACACCCGGTCGAACGGAACATCCTGCAAGACCTGCCCAAGCGCCCACGCCTGCTGCGTGCCCGTGCGCGAAAGCGCCACGGTACGCGGATCCAATGGCCGTCCCTGTGCGTCGAAGTAGTCGACGTGCCCGTGCCTGACCAGGTAGCAACGGCGCCGCCGGACGTCGGACTCAGCGTACATCGTTGAGCACCTTGGGATTGCTGATGCCGAGGCGTGCCCGGGTGATGTCCGCAAGCGCATCCAACAAGCGCGCCTGTTCGCCTCCGGGCTGATCGAAGATGCCCTGGCGAATGAACTGCGCTAGCAACGCCATTGCGTCGTCCCGAGTCAGCCCTGCCAATCCGCGCGGTTCCAGTACCTGCGCCAGGGCTTCGCATTCGAGGTCAACAGCGCTATTACCCCGCTCGATCTCACGTGCGGCGATGGCCATGGCGCTGGCGATCATCCGGCAGTCATAGGCAAGGCTCGCGGGCAGCGCCGGAAGCAGCTCCCCAAGGAGCAGGCCGCGGGCGGTGGCCAAGAGTTCGGTTGCGTTCGGCGCGCTCATGACGTGGCTCCACTGAGGATGAGGATTTCGTGCTCCAGCTCCGGCACCATACGGCCGGTCAGCGCCAGCTCCAGGGACGTCTGCTGCCCGGTCAGGTGGCGCTGCGCCTGCTGCAACGCAACCACCGCCCAGCGCAGGTGGGCCATCAGTTGCCAGAAGCGCAGCTCCTCAGCGCCGGGACGATAGCCGGACACCGCTGCGTAGCCATCGAGGAAGTCATCCAGCTCCCCTACTCCGCCGGCCAGTCGGTCCGGGCGGGCGAACCGCCAGCAACGTGCAGTGAACCAGCCGATGTCCTCGCGGGGGTCGCCCCAGCCGGTGAACTCCCAATCGAGCACACCCTCCAGCCGTCCCCGGTCCACCATGTAATTGCCGGTGCGGTAATCCCGGTGAATCAGCCGCGAGGGGACCGGCGCGGGGCGGTTCAGTTCGCACCAGCGCAACCCCCACTCGATGACTGGGTGACTGCCCGGCAGTGCGTCGAGGTAGCAGCGGTACTGGTCGATGCTGGCCTGTACCGGGTCAGCATCGACGGCCGGCAGGAAGTCGAGGGCCGGATGCTCGGGCGTGATCCGGTGCAGCAACGCCAGGCTGTCGCCCAGTTCGCGGCACAGGGCTGCGCGTGTTGGTTCGAGTGCCGGATCGGTGGTGAGGCGATGGCCGCTGGCCGTACCGCCGAGCGCCTGCATGACGAAGAAATCGCGCCCGATCACCTGCGTATCACGGCACAGCCAGAGCGGTTCCGGCGCCTTGACACCTGCCTGGTGCACTGCCTGCAACACGGCGAACTCCTGCGCCCGGTCCATGCTGACCGCCACCGAGGACGGCGCATCGGTGCGCAGAACCCAGCGCCGCTCGGCTTGCCAGGAGCCCGAGGACAACCTGGCCTTCAGTAGCCAGTTTTCCTGGATGGCACCGCCCGACAGGCGTTCGCAGCTTTCGATCTGGACACGCTCACAGCCGACCTGCTGGGCGAGAAATTCAGCCAGCGGCGCCAGGGCGTCTGGAATGTCGATCCGGTACGGGCCGGATCCTGCGGAGGGAATGCTATACATCGGCAGCTCTTGCTCACGTGTGATGACTTACGAGCGAGAGAGCAAGAGCTATTCCAGTTCTCTATAAATTCTTATAACTCCTTTAATAACAACGCTTTATGGCGAATCTTGAAGCCTGCCCTGACTTATCAGCCCCCTTGCTCATTGCAGATCTGAAATCTTTGTTTCAGGCTAGAAAAGCCAGAACACCAGCGGACCCGACCATGCCAGATGCGCAGTACCTGCCCCGAGTCGTCGCCCTCATCACCCACCTCCGTGCCCCCGAAGGCGCCAGCCGAATGGCTCGGATCGTCCAGCAGGTGGTGCCCGATTATCACCAACGCGCCCAGGTGGAAATCGTCGAGACGACGGTCACCGAACTGCGACGTACCGGCAAGGAGCTGGAAAGCCGCGAGGACGTTGACCTGATCATCTGCTCCGGGGCCACCGCTGATTACCTGCGGCGCCATATCGGCACCACCATCCTGTCCATCCGCATGGGCGAGTACGACCTCATCCGCGCCCTGGACATGGCCAGGGCGCGGGCTACCAAGGTGGGCATCGTCAGCTTCCAGCAGGCTCACCCGGAACTGGACGCCATGGCCTCGCTATTCACCGTCGACCTTCGTCAGGCGACTTACACCAGCTTCGACGAGGCACGTCAGCGCATTCGCGAACTGGTGGATGAGGGCTATCGGGTGATAGTGGGCTCTTCCACAGCAGTGGAAGTGGCCGAAGCGGCCGGCGCCCAGGGTGTGCTGGCGTTAAATGCCGACGCGGTGCGCCGGACGCTGGACGAAGCGCTGGCGATCTGCCGCAGCCGTACCCAGGCGCTGATCCAGCAGCAGCGCCTGAGCGCTGTGCTGCGCAACCTCAGCGATGGCGTGATCGCCGTTGACGCCGATGGCATCGTGCAATCGATTAATCCGCGTATGGCGCAATTGCTCGGCATTTCCATCGAGTGGGCAAGGCAGCGTCCTCTCGCCGAGCTGATGCCGGAACTCGACATCAGCAGCAGCCTGAACCAGGGCGAAAGCGAGGAGAGCCGGCTGGTCCGCGTTGGTACCCGAACCCTGGTCGCCAATGTCACCCCGGTCATCGAGCATGGCAAACCCGACGGTGTGGTGATCTCCTGCCAGGAGACGAACGCCATCCAGCGCGCCGACCGCCGTATCCGCAGTCAGGCGCGCCCCCGTCAGTTCACCGCGCGCTACCACTTCGACCAGCTCCTCGGGCAGGCCGCCGATTTTCGTGCCCTGCTAGAACTGGCTCGGCGCTATGCCGACACGGACTCCACCGTACTGATCACCGGTGAAAGCGGCACCGGCAAGGAGCTGCTCGCGCAGAGCCTGCACAACGCCGGCCAGCGCCAGGCGGGGCCGTTCGTGGCGATCAACTGCGCGGCGTTCCCAGAAGCGCTGCTGGAAAGCGAACTTTTCGGCTACGAGGAAGGCGCCTTTACCGGTTCGCGCAAGGGCGGCAAGTCAGGCCTGATCGAAGCGGCGCATACCGGCACCCTGTTCCTCGACGAGATTGGTGACATGCCCGTGACCCTGCAGACCCGGCTCCTGCGTGTGCTGCAAGAGCGTGAAGTGTTGCGTCTGGGCGCCTCGGAGCCGACCCCGGTGGACATACGCGTGGTCGCCGCGACCCATTGCGACCTGCGCGGACGGATTGCCGATGGCCGCTTCCGTGAGGATCTCTACTACCGCCTGAACATACTCCGCCTGGTCGTACCGCCCCTGCGCGAACGCCTCGGGGATATCCGCCTGCTGGCCGGCGCCATCCTCGATCGGCTCGCGCTTCCGATGGCGGCCGCCAACGCTGGCCAGGCACTGCTGGATCGACTCATGCCGCGCCTCCAGGCGCACCGCTGGCCCGGCAACATTCGCGAACTGGAAAACCTGGTGGAGCGCGCGGCGCTGTCGGCGCAGACCCTCGGTGACAACGATCAGGACAACCCGGCTGGCCTGCGCGCCCTGTTCCCCGAACTGTTCGAGCCGGGCGCCCAGGTGCCGACGGCGGACCAGCCGGATACGTCGGACCAGGCGCTGCGCAGCGTCGCCAAGGCCAGCGAAATCGCCCATGTCCGCCGGGTGGTGGATGCCTGCGACGGCGACCTCGATGAAGCGGCGCGACAACTGGGCATCAGCCGCACGACCCTGTGGCGACGCCTACGCGCGGGGCGTTCAACCTAGCTCGCGCCGTTTCGCGCCCACCGTCGGCAGCCGCGACCGGAATTTCAACCCTGAAAAATCATTACAGAACTGAAACTGGAAGATGTGAAGCGAGGGGGCTTTGGTGAGGTGAGCGATCAACTCACCAATCACCTATCCATTTGAAACAAAAGACTTTAAATCCACAAATCCCCGTCACCGAAAGCCTCTGGCACAGCCCTTGCTCTGACCCGGTTGAGAGGCTGTGACCGACCGGACCCAGCCTCTATGTCCAAAACAAGAACAAGGCAGGAGGTTGCCCGTGCAAGGCCTGATGATGAATTTCAACCTGGGAATCACCGCAATCATGCGGCATGCACTCCAGGTTGCGGCCGATACTGAAATCGTTTCCCTGTTTGCCGATGGCAGTGTGCATCGCTATCGCTATGCCGAGGCATTTGCACGAGTGGCCCGCCTGGCCAACGTCCTTAATGCCCTGGATTGCCCTCCCGGTGCGCGGGTCGGCACCCTGGCGTGGAACGACCATCGCCACTTCGAACTGCATTACGCCGTGCCCTGCTCCGGGCGCGTATGCCACACCATCAACCCCAAGCTGTTCCCGGAGCAGATCCGCTACATCATCCAGCACGCCGCGGACGATTTGCTGTTCATCGACCCGCAGTTCATTCCCCTGGTGGAAACGCTGCAGCACGAAATCCCCTCGGTACGGCGCTTTATTGCCCTCTGTGCAGAGGACGAACTGCCCGCCAACAGCCTGCCCAACCTGCTGAGCTACGAAACGCTGCTGGCGCAGGCGGCGGACAGCTATGCCTGGCCGGAACTCGATGAGCGACAAGCCAGCGGCCTTTGCTACACCTCGGGCACCACCGGCAATCCAAAAGGCGTACTCACCAGCCACCGCAGCACCGTGCTCCACGGCATGGCGCAGAACATGGCCGACAATGTTGGCCTGCGCGCCCTGGACGTGGTGATGCCGCTGGTGCCGATGTTCCACGTCAACGCCTGGGGCATGCCGTACAACGCCGCCATGGTAGGCGCCAAGCTGGTCCTGCCAGGGCCCAAGGTGAGTGACGCGGCGGCGATGGTAAATCTGATCAACGATGAAGGCGTCACCTTCTCCCTGGCCGTACCGACGCTCTGGGCCAACATCAGCCAGTACCTGGCCACCCACGACATCGCCCTGCCCACACTGAAACGCGCCGTCAGCGGCGGCGCCGCCTGCCCGCTGGCACTGATCGAAGCCATGGCCCAGCACAACATCGCCCTGGAGAACGGCTGGGGCATGACGGAAATGAGCCCCATGGGTAGCTACAACCGCTATCAACCCTGGTATGCCGAGCTGGATGACAGCGCACGCGGCCCGCAATTGCTCAAGTCCGGCCGGGCACTGTTCGGCGTGGAAATGCGCCTTGTCGACGAGACCGGGAAACTCCAGCCCCATGACGGCCAGGCTTCCGGCGCGCTGCAAGTACGCGGGCCCTGGGTGCGCAGCGGCTACTTCGGTCAAGAGGGCTCCGAAGAATGGTTCGACACCGGTGACGTCGCCACTATCGACCCACACGGCTACATGCAGATCACCGACCGCATCAAGGACGTCATCAAGTCCGGCGGCGAATGGATCTGCTCCGTGGAGATCGAAAACGCCGTGATGGCCCATCCGCAAGTAGCCGAAGCGGCAGTAATCGGCGTCGACCACCCGCGCTGGAGCGAACGCCCGTTGCTGGTGGTGGTGCCACGCCAGGCAGACGCCGCGCCGAGCCACGAGGAGTTGATCCGTTTCCTGGAGGGCAAGGTGCCGAAATGGTGGCTGCCCGACGCCAGCGAACGGCTGGAGGAACTGCCCCACACGGCCACCGGCAAAGTCAGCAAGAAAACTTTGCGCGAGCTGTTCAGCGACTACGCCTGGCGCTGATCGACACCTCAATTCCCCTCCTCACGGCCCGTCCTCCCAGACGGGTCGACGGGCAGCCCTACAACAAAAACAAGTGGAGTCACCATGACCAGCACACCCGAAGATCACGTCGAACACTATCGCCGCATCCGGCAGGACCCGAGGTACATCGCCCTCACCCGAGCCCGCTCGCGTACCAGTTGGTGGCTCACGCTGCTGGTCCTGGCGAGTTACTTCCTGTTCATGGGGGTGGCCGCCATACGACCGGACCTCCTGCACCTGCCGCTCTACGCCGGCAGTTATCTCAGCCTCGGCATTCCGCTGGGCGCCCTGCTGATCCTGGCGACCTGGCTGCTGACCGGCTGGTACGTGCACCGCGCAAACACCCACTTCGACCGTCTCGGCAACAGCATCATCGAGGAGAGCCAGGCATGAAACGCACCTCAATCGGTGGCCTGGCCGCACTTCCCCTGTTCGCGCAGGCCGGAGAAATCGGCCAGCCGGGTCCGAACCTGCATGCAATCGGCATCTTCCTCCTGTTCGTTGGCATCACCCTGATGATCACCTGGTGGGCGGCACGGCGGACCCAATCCACCCACGACTTCTACACCGCTGGAGGCGGCATCACCGGCTTGCAGAATGGCCTGGCCATCGCCGGCGACTACATGTCCGCCTCCACCCTGCTGGGGCTGTCGAGTCTGATCTTCGCCAAGGGCTATGACGGGGTCATCTACGTCACCGGCTTCTTCATCGGCTGGCCGGTGCTGACCTTCCTGATGGCCGAGCGCCTGCGCAACCTCGGCAAGTACACGTTTGCCGACATCGTCTCTTTCCGCCTCGACCAGCGCCGTATCCGTATCCTCGCGGCCTGCGGCTCGCTGACGGTGGTGAGCTGCTACCTGTTGCTGCAGATGGTTGGCGCAGGCCAGTTGATCAAGTTGCTGTTCGGCCTGGACTACGGCGTCGCCGTGGTGCTGGTCGGCCTGCTCATGCTGGTCTACGTGGTCTTCGGCGGCATGCTCGCCACCACCTGGGTGCAGATCACCAAGGCCGTCCTGCTGTTGGCCGGCGGTACCACTTTGATGTTGATGGCATTGGCACAATTCGACTTCAGCCTGGAAACCCTGGCGCGCCGTGCCGTGGAAAGCCACGCCAGCGGCTGGAACCTGATGGGGCCCGGCAGCATGCTGTCGAACCCGGTGAACGTGGCGTCCATGGCGCTGGGCCTGGTGTTCGGCCTGGCCGGCCTGCCGCATATCCTGATGCGCTTCTTCACCGTGCCCAACGCCCGCGAGGCACGCAAATCGGTGTTCTACGCCTCGGGCTTCATCGGATTCTTCTTCCTGGTGGTCTGCGTGCTCGGCTTCGCCGCCATCGTCATCGTCGGCACCGACCCGCAGTACTTCGTCGACGGCAAGCTGGGCGGCGCCCTGGTTGGCGGCAGCAACATGGTGGCGATGCACCTGGCCAAGGCGGTGGGCGGCAACCTGTTCCTCGGATTTCTCTCCGCCGTAGCCTTCGCCACCATTCTCGCGGTGGTCGCCGGGCTCACCCTGGCCGGCGCCTCGGCCATCTCCCACGACCTCTACGTCACCGTGATCAAGCGTGGCCAGGCCAGCGAAGCACAGGAAATGCGGGTCTCGCGCCTGGCCGTGCTCGGCCTCGGCCTGCTGGCGATCACCCTCGGTATTCTTTTCGAGCAGGTGAACATCGCCTTCCTGGTCGGCCTCACCTTCGGCATCGCCGCGTCAGCCAACTTCCCGGTGCTGATCATGGCCATGTATTGGCAGGGCCTGACCACCCGCGGCGCAATCTGGGGCGGACTCACGGGGCTGGTCAGCGCTCTGGCGCTAGTGATCCTCTCGCCCACCGTCTGGGTCACGGTGCTCGGCCACGACAAGGCGATCTTCCCCTATGACCACCCTGCGCTGTTCTCCATGCCACTGGCCTTCCTGGTCATCGTGCTGGTGTCCAGGTTCGACCGCAGCGCGCAGGCCGCGCGGGACCGCCAGGGCTTCGCCGACCAAGCCGTGCGCGCCGAGACAGGCCTCGGCATGGCGGGGGCGACCGCGCACTGATAGCCCCCACCACCGGCGCCGCTCTCGCGTCGCCGACTGTTGAGCGTGGCGCGGTCCTGGCTCCTTTGGACCGCGTCCTTTTTATTCCCGCCCTACCCCAACAACAAGAAACAGAGGACTCACCATGCATCGCAACACTTTCACCGCCGGCCTGCTTCTGGCCGGTGGCGCTTTCGGCTTGCCTGGTCTTTCCCTGGCGGACTTCGCCAAGGACAGCAAGGCCAGTCTGGAACTGCGCAACTTCTACATGAACCGTGACTTCCGCCAGCGCGGCGCTACCCAGACCAAGGCCGAAGAGTGGGCCCAAGGCTTCTTGCTGCGCTACGAGTCGGGCTTCAGCGAAGGCCGCATCGGCGTGGGCGTCGACGCGCTGGGATTGCTCGGTGTGAAACTTGACTCGGGTGCGCAACGCAGTGGCACCCAACTGCTCAAGCAAGACCGGGAAACCCGCCGCGCCCAGGACGAATACGCCGAGCTGGGACTTACCGCCAAGCTCAAGTTCTCTCGCACATTGCTGAAGCTGGGAACCCTTCAGCCGCGCTTGCCGTCGGTTGCCTACAACGACGGACGCCTGCTGCCCCAGACCTTTCGCGGTGGCCACCTGAGCTCGCAGGAAATCGACGGTCTGACCCTGGACGCCGGACGGCTCACCCAGGTCAACCAGCGCAATTCCTCGGACTACGAGGACATGACGGTCAGCAATGGCAGCGCCGGGGGCATTGGCGTGAAGAGCAGCAAGACGAGCGACGCTTTCAACTTTGCCGGCCTCACCTACCAGTGGAGCAGCCAGTTGGCGACTGCTTACCACTATGGCGAGCTGGAAGACCTCTACCGTCAGCACATCCTCAACCTCACTCACAGCCTTGCGCTCTCGCCGCAACAATCGCTGCGTACCGAATTGCGCGCGGCTAGAGCCAACGATGCCGGCAGCAGCAATGTCGACAACGACGCCTATGGCGCCATGCTGACCTACCGCTTCGCCGCCCATTCTCTCGGCGTCGCCTACCAGCGCATGGCGGGAGACACGGGCTATGCGTACATCGCCGGTAGCGACCCATTCCTGTTCAACTACGTCCAGTTCGGCGACTTCGCCAACCGTGACGAGCGTTCCTGGCAGCTGCGCTACGACTACGATTTCGCCGCCATGGGGATACCAGGACTGACCTTCATGACCCGTTACATCACGGGCGACGGTATCGAGCTGGGCGCAGGCAAAGCGAATGGCAAGGAATGGGAGCGCAACACGGATATCGCCTATGTGTTCCAGAGCGGAGCGCTGAAGAACCTCGGCGTTAAATGGCGCAACGCCACGGTACGCACTCGCCACTTCGGCAACGATCTGGACGATAACCGTCTGATCCTCAGCTACACACTGCCAGTCTGGTAACCCCAGGGCGCGGGCGGGTCATTCCCGCCCGCGTGGGGAAGTCAGGTGACGCGGGTCGAGCGAATGATGCGCGGCACGGACTGCAGCAGCGGCTCAGCCTTCTTCAGGGCTTCCTGCAGGTGCTCCGCCTGCCAGTGCGCGGCCTCGTCGCCCGCTGTTTTCCAGACTTCGAACGAGCAGAACTCCAGAGCATCTTCCGTGGACTGGTAGTAGGCGTATTCGAGGCAACCTGGCTCTCCACGCGTCAGCGTGCTGAGTTCGCACAGCAGCTCCAGCATCTCGCTGACGGCCTCGGGCCTGACCGTGAATTGCGCCATCACATACAACGGAAAAGACATTGGAAATTTTCTCCGGAAAAAGCGAACGCCCCCGGCCGTGCGTGGCGGCGCGGGGGCGTTTGCAAGGGCCTCTATCAGCCGGCGAGTGCCTTCAGGACCAGCTCCGCGACCGGTGCGCCAGACGCAGGGTTCTGGCCAGTGATGACCCGTTGATCAGCCACAGCGAACGGCAGCCAGGGTTCGGCGGCCTTCTTGTAAATCGCCCCGCGTTTCACCATTTCGTCTTCGGTCAGGTAGGGCACGTACTTGTCCAGTTCCGCGAGCTTCTCTTCGGCATTGGAGAAACCCGTGACTTCCTTGCCCTTGATCAGCAACGAGCCGTCGGAAAGCTCAATGTTCAAAAGCCCGACTGCGCCGTGACAAACCGAGGAGACGATGCCGCCGTTCTCGTAGATGCGACGGCTCAGCGCCTGCAGTTCTTCATTGTCGGGGAAGTCCCAGACCACCCCGTGACCGCCGGCGTAGTAGATCACCGCGTAATCATCGGGGTTGACCTCGCTTGGCTTCATGGTAGAGCCCAGGCGATTCATGAAGTCCTTGTCCTGGTACCACTCCCAGTCAACCGCCTCAGCCATTGCCAGGCTATGGGGGTCGATAGGCGTGTAACCGCCCTTCGGGCTGACGTAGTCGACCTGGTAGCCGGCTGCCTCGACCTTCTTCACGAAGTGAACGGCCTCACCCAGCCAAAGGCCTGTGGCCCGTGCAAGGTTTGGGTATTTGGGGAAACTGGTCAGCACCACCAGCATCTTCTTGCTCATGTCACACCTCATTGCTGCGTTGTGGAAGGACAGGCCCTGCCTCGTTCAGAGAGACCCATCCGTCAGGAAGCGGTACGGATCGGTTCGGCGTCAGGGAGTCTCGACCAAGCTGGTTCGACCAAGGGCGGCGAACCATGCGGCATTGTCCCAGTAGGCCTTCATCTGGCTGATCCGCTGGTGATCGTCGATCCGAACAATGAAAACGTGGGGCAAATGGAACTGCCGCCCCTTGTTACGGATACCAAAGGCATCACGGGACTGTGTGCCGCTGATGGTCACTTCGAGGATCGCGGTACGGCCGTCAGCACAGGGATAGGCTGCGGTGATCTCATTGGAGAGATCGGGAAACACTTCGATCAAGGCCGACCAGATCGAGCGCCCGGCCTCTTCTGCGAACCCCTCCAGCGCGATCGGGAGATAGTCGATCCGCCCCTCTGGGGCAAAGCAAGCCAACATCTGTGTCAGGTCGTGGACCCGATAACTGGCAAAAAAAAGTTGTGCGACCTCCAATGCAGACTTCACTTTTCCAGACCCCACTGCTTGTTCGGTTCGAGGAAACCGGGCGGCCGCACCGGTGAGTTGCCACCTTAGACGCCGGTCCGATTGCTCGGTAGACGCCGGATCAGAAATCACTATTTCAAAAATGGAACACCACGCGATGTATGACCTGAATGAACTCTATTACTTCATCCAAGTCGTCGATCATCAGGGGATCGGTGCCGCCAGTCGCGCGCTGGGCGTAACCAAGTCGAAGCTGAGCCGCCATCTCGCGGCGCTGGAAGAGCGTCTCGGAGTGCGTCTGATCAACCGCTCCACGCGTCAATTCTCAGTGACCGATCTCGGCACGGCGTACTACCAACACTGCTTGACGATGCTGGAGGGAGCACAGGCGGCCCAGGCCGTGATCGACAACGACCAGGCAGCGCCGCGCGGACTGGTACGCATTGCCTGCCCCACCGCCCTGCTCAATTTCCTGGTGGCCGGCATGCTGGCACGCTTCATGGACCGTTATCCGGAAGTAGAGGTGCATCTGGAGAGCACGAATCGTCAGGTCGATCCGTTGCGCGAAGGGTTCGACGCGGTGCTCCGAGTCGGTTTCCCGCCTTTCGAGGACAGCGGGCTGACCATGAAACGTCTGTCGGCAAGCCCGCAGGAACTGGTCGCCAGTCCTGGCTTGATCGAACGTGTCGGCCCCGCTCGCAGCCTCGCAGACCTGGCTCGCTTCCCGAGCTTGGGCATGGGACCGAGCGCGCCCCAGTACGAGTGGAACATGGAGGACCGTGGCGGCATCCAGGCAACCGTGCGTCATACGCCACGCCTGGTCACTGACGACATGATCACCTTGCGCCGCGTCGCCCTGGAGGGCGGCGGCATTGTTCAACTACCCAAGCTGGTGGTGTTCAAAGACATCCGCAATGGGGTACTGCAGCCGGTACTGGACGATTGGAGACCGAAGGGTGGCATTGTCCATGCCCTCTTCCCCACGCGCCGCGGGATGCTCCATTCCGTCAGGACCCTGCTCAACTTCCTGGGAAACAGCTTTGATGCACTCGACTTCGAAAACCTCTACGAAGGATATGTACTGCGTGGGGATGAGGATGCCTGCTTTTTAACTGACTCTCGGCTCTAGAGAGCGATGAACTTGGCGGGCGAATCGGGCCAGAAGCCTCTTTCCGGTAGATGCACTCAGAACCGTACGTAGTGGCCAGAAGCGGACGTGCGTCACCTCGTTATTTGCCTCATCAAATCTGCTCAGGGCGTCTTACGTGCAGCCTCGGCTAAAGCTGATGCCACCACCATCAGGCTTTCAGCCTGCGACTCGATGTCGTGGCGGTTGCCACTCTCTATGCAGCACGCGGTCGGCGATGCGACGCGAGCTGATCCGGTCGACGAACGATGGCAGTGCATCGGCAATTGTTCCCGCGCTATCGGTAAAACCATCAACCCCTGGGCGCCGGCTTGGGAAATGACGTTCGGACGAAACGCCGATTCGGCATGTATCTGCGCGGACCAGCGCCCTGTCGACACCATAACGAGCCGAAGCGGCTTCGATCTCCCGCCGATAGGAACGTGTGAGGCGACCTTGAAATGCTTCGGCGGGCTGCACAGATAGCAGCCCTTGATGTAATTGAGCTCAAGGACATTGACCCGCGCGGAAATCCCCACGGGGCGCCGGCTCACATATTCGAACACTCTTGTGGACGAAGGTGTACACCCGCGCACCGCGCCTGAGTCGTCGCCTGGGCAGGGAAATCGCTGCGGCCGATCCCGACTAGTCTCAGCTAAAGGCATTCCTGGCTGTTCGCCACAGCCATCGCCAGCACAGCCTCGATAGGGCCGTACACCGATGCTCAAGATCCAGGGCCTATGCAAAAGCTACCCGACACCCCAGGGACCGCTGGCGGTGCTGCGGGGCATCGACCTCGAACTCGAGGAGGGCAGCAGCCTGGCGTTGATGGGCGAGTCCGGCAGCGGCAAGAGCACCTTGCTACACCTGGTGGCCGGCCTCGACCGCTTCGATGCTGGCAGCATCTGGGTAGCCGGGCGCTCGCTGGCTGCGCTCGATGAACGCCAGTTGGCGGCTTGGCGGCGCTGCGGGATCGGCTTGATCTTCCAGCAGTTCAACCTGATTGCCAGTTTGCGGGTCGAGGACAACCTGGCCTTCCAGGCGCGTCTGGCTGGCCGCTATGACCCGCACTGGCAGGCGCAGCTGATCGAGCGGCTCGGCCTTGGCCAGTTGCTCAAACGCTATCCCGAACAGCTCTCCAGCGGGCAGCAGCAACGGGTGGCCCTGGGCCGTGCGCTGGCCGCCAGACCACCCTTATTGCTGGCCGACGAGCCCACCGGCAGCCTGGATGAGGCGACCGGTGACGAGGTGATGGAGCTGCTGCTGCAACTACTCGAAGGCAGCACCACCAGCCTGCTGATGGTGACCCATAGCCCGCGCATGGCGGCGTACCTGCAGCGACGCGTGAGCTTGCAGGGCGGCCGCCTCGCGGCGCAGGGCGATGCCTGATATGCGGATTCTTTACTGGACGCTGAGTGGCCTGTTCAGCCATTGGCGCCGGCATCCCGTGCAGTTCTTCAGTGTGCTGACCGGTCTGTGGCTGGCCACCAGCCTGTGGACTGGCGTGCAGGCACTGAACAGCCAGGCCCGGGAAAGCTATGCGCGTACCAGCCAACTGCTGGCCGGTGCTGACCAGTACGCGCTCATTGCCCGCAATGGCGGGCTGTTTGCGCAGCAATACTTCATCGACTTGCGGCGTGGCGGCTGGCCGGTATCGCCACTCCTGCAGGGCCGCTTGCGCCTGCGGGGGCACGCGGAACAGCGCCTGCAACTGATCGGCATTGAACCCCTGACCTTGCCGGCCGACACCTTGCTGGCCGGGCGGGCGGTCGAGCGCCTGGACCTGGCCGCATTTCTCGGCCAGCCCGGGCGCACCTGGATTGCCCCCGACACCCTCGAGGCCCTCGGCCTGGCCGCCGGGGCGCAACCGCTGACCGAGTCCGGGCAAGCCCTGCCACCGCTGGAACTGTGGCCGCAGTTGGCGCCGGGCGTGCTCTTGGTGGATATCGGCGTAGCCCAACGCCTGCTCGACGCACCGCAGCAACTGTCGCGGCTTCTGTTGGCCGGTGATTTCGCCCGCAGCAATCCGCGCTTGCCGCCGCACCTAACCGAGCATCTGGTACTGAGCAGTCGCAGCGACGTGGCCGATCTGGGCCAGCTCACCGACAGCTTCCACCTCAATCTCACCGCCCTGGGCTTGCTGGCTTTTGTCGTCGGGCTGTTCATCGTGCACGCCGCCATTGGCCTGGCGCTAGAGCAGCGCCGCGCGCTGTTGCGCACCCTGCGGGCCTGCGGGGTGAGCCTCCGCACCCTGGTGGGCGCCCTGGCCCTGGAACTCTGTGGCCTGGCCCTGCTCGGCGGCCTGGCCGGCGTGCTCAGCGGTTACGGCCTGGCCAGCCTGCTGTTGCCGGACGTGGTGGCCAGCTTGCGCGGCCTGTATGGGGCCGAGGTGGCTGGGCAGCTCAGCCTGAGTCCGCAGTGGTGGCTCGGCGGGCTGGCCATGAGCGTGCTCGGCGTCTTGCTCGCCGGCGCCGGGAGCCTGCTCAGGGCCGCACACTTGCCACTGCTGGCCTGGGCCCGGCCCGAGGCGTGGCAGCAGGTCCAGACGCTCTGGTTACGCCGCCAGGCCCTGTTGGCCGCGGCGCTCGCCGTGCTGGCGCTCGTCGCGCTGCTGGGCGGCAACAGCCTGATCGCGGGTTTCGTCCTGCTCGCCGCCTTGCTGCTGGCGGCGGCCCTGAGTTTGCCGCTGTGCCTGCACCTGCTGCTGGAGGGCCTGCTGCCGCGCTGCCGCTCGCCGCTGGCGCAGTGGTTCATCGCCGACAGTCGCCAGCAGTTACCGGGTCTCGCGCTGGCGCTGATGGCCCTGCTGTTGGCGCTGGCGGCGAATATCGGCGTCGGCAGCATGACCGAGGGCTTTCGCCAGACCTTTACCGGCTGGCTCGACCAGCGCTTGGCCGCCGAACTGTACGTCACGCCGCAAGACCCACAACAAGCCCTGGCCGTAGGCGCCTGGTTGAGCCGCCAGCCCCAGGTCCGCGCGATATTGCCAAGCTGGCGGGTCGAGCTGCAGTTGCAGGGTTGGCCGGCGCAGCTCAGCGGTGTAATCGATCACCCGGCCTACCGCACCCATTGGCCGCTGCTGAGCGCGAACCCCACTGCCTGGGAGCAACTGGCCCGCCAAGAGGCGCTGATGCTCAGCGAGCAGTTGGCGCGGCGCTTGCGCGTGCAGCTGGGCGAGCGCCTGAGCCTGCCGACTCCCAAAGGAGAATGGCCGCTGGTGGTCGCCGGCATCTATGCCGACTACGGCAATCCGAAAGGGCACCTGCTGGTCAATGCCGCGGGTTTGCAACAGCACTGGCCGGGGCTGAGCCCGAGCAGCTACAGCCTGCACCTGCCTGCCACCGAGGTCCCCGAGCTGACCCAGACCCTGCAGCAGACCTTTGCCCTGGGCCGCGACCGGATCATCGATCAGAGCGAACTCAAGGCCTGGTCGACCCGCGTATTCGAACGCACCTTCGCGACCACCGCCGCGCTCAATAGCCTGACCCTGGGGGTGGCCGGGGTGGCGCTGTTCATCAGCCTGTTGACCCTCGGCCAGGCGCGCCTGAGCCAACTGGCACCGCTCTGGGCACTGGGCGTGGGCCGGGCGCAGCTGGCCTGGCTCAGTCTCGGCCAGACCCTGTTGCTGGCAACGATCACGCTGCTGTTGGCGGTGCCTCTGGGCCTGGTGCTGGCCTGGTGCCTGGTCGTGGTGATCAACGTGCAAGCCTTTGGCTGGCGGCTGCCGCTGCAGGTGTTTCCGTGGCAGCTCCTGCACCTGCTGGCCATGGCGGTGCTCGCCACGCTGCTGGCCGCCGCCTGGCCGCTGTGCAAGCTCGGGCGAACCACCCCGGCCGAGTTGCTGAGGACCTTCGCCGATGAACGCTAGGTTGCGCCTGGCACTTCTCGCGGGCCTGCTGCTCGGGGCCTGCGATGCCGAACCGCCGCCGGACGAGGGGTTTGCCGGGCTCGGCAGCGCCGCGGCGAACTTTGCCCAGGTGACTCCGGGCCGGGCTTTCAGCTTCCCGGCCGATCACGGCGCTCACCCGGATTACCGCATCGAATGGTGGTACGTGACGGCCAATCTGGAAGACGAGCAGGGCCGTGCGTGGGGCGTTCAATGGACGCTGTTCCGCAGTGCCTTGCAGCCCGGCTCCACGGGTGAGGGTTGGAGCAACCAGAACCTGTGGATGGGCCATGCCGGGCTGACCGGCCCTCATGGCCATCGCTCCGCGGAAACCTTCGCCCGCGGCGGTATCGGCCAGGCCGGCGTCGACAGCTCGCCCTTCAAGGCCTGGATCGACGATTGGCAGTTCAGCAGCCGCAAGCGGGCAAACGCAGGGCTGGGCGAGCTCGACCTGCACGCCAGGAATGGTGCCTTCAGCTATCGCCTGCGCCTGCTCAGCAGCCTGCCACCGGTGCTGCACGGCGAGCAGGGCTTCAGCCAGAAATCCGCACAAGGGCAGGCGTCCTACTACTACAGCCAGCCGTTCTTTCAGGCCGAAGGCACCCTCCAGTTGCAAGGCCGCGTGTACCGCGTGAAGGGCCCGGCCTGGCTGGACCGTGAGTGGACCAGCCAGTACCTGGCGCCCGACCAGCGCGGCTGGGACTGGTTCTCCCTGCATCTGGATACGGGCGAGAAGCTCATGCTGTTCCAGCTGCGCCATGCCGACGGCACTCACTACCGCGCCGGCACCTGGATCAGCGCCAGTGGCCAGCCCCGCGCGCTGGCCAGCCAGGACATCGTCATGACCCCCTTGCAGCACAGTCGAGTCGCCGACCGTCGGCTACCGACCCACTGGTCGCTGCGCATCGCCAGCAAGGGTTTCGACATCAGCAGCACGCCGGTGCAGGAAAACGCCTGGATGGACACCCGCTTCCCATACTGGGAAGGGCCCATCCGCTTCAGTGGCAGCCATCAGGGCGTGGGCTACCTGGAGCTGACAGGGTATTGAGGCAGTGTTCTTCAGCAGGAATGGGTTGAATGCTGCCCCTCCTGACAGCTAGACGCGGCCATTTTTTGGCACAAGGTTGGAACACGTCATCATCAGCGCGGGTCAGCGGGTAACCAGGCAGGATGCACCGACCGTCGTCGCCCGGCGTAACTGCGACATGGCGTTACCCGCCGTAATCACCGCTTTAGGCGACATCGGGCAGCCGCTCGCGGCCAGCGCCTCTGCGACCCAGGTATTGCAGGTGTACGACAGCGAGTAGCGACCCTCGGCCTGGTAGAACCGGCTCTTTCCATACAGGCCAGGCCCGAGCACCGCCAAGGTGCCCGTCGCTGAGAGGGTAAAGGTCCCGGCCACGAACGCGAGCAGTCGCCGGTAGCCATCCTCCGTCACCCACACCTCGATGACCTCGCTTGTGGCGAAACGCCGCCTCGGGTCCCCGTCAATCCTGACCGCATGCAGCACGCTTGCCTTCGACCCGAACAAGGCTCCCAGGGCGAGGCTCAGGGCGGCCTGTGGGGCCCGGTAAAAATCCTCGTCACCCCAGCCGAACTCAATGAAGTCGCCGTCGCTGAATGCTTCGACCAGTGCGGGAAGCACCTGAAGCAGATCAGGACGTGCAATTACCAACCCGGTATGCAGGCCATGATTCACGACATAGAAAGACCGCCAAGCGCCACCGTCGCCCCTCGGCGGGTCCGACGCGGTAGCGCAGCCGAACAGCGTCAGGATCAGGGCCAGCACTACAAGGCGAATGCACAAGGGTCTGGAGGCTCGCTAACGAACATGGAAAACCCCGCAGGAGTGGGGGCTGTATACAAAGATAGAAGCTGGCTCGCACAATCGCGGAAGGAAGAAATCGGCCAGAAGCGGACGCCTGAAGCGTCCGCCGACTGTGGGTCATCCGTGCTTGACCAAGTTAATTGCCGGTAATGGCCCTCCGGGGAACTGTGCCAGGCGACCCTCGGACAGACCGCCTAGATCTATGCCGGCGAAGCCCAAGCGCTCGATCAGCTTGGCAACTTCGGCCTTGGCCGCGGCATCCTCACCTGAGTAGAACAGCACCCTTCTGCCACCCTCGGCCGTTGGATCGCCACTTAGCAGCGCTGACTGCAGATGGTTGAACGCCTTGACCAAGCGCGCCCCTGGAAGCATCCGTGCAACCACCTCGCTCGAGCTCTCGCCGCCCAGATCGAAGGGGCGGAAGATCGGCGCCTCGATGGGGTTGTTGGTGTCGACCACGATGCGTCCATTCCAGGGAGACAGGTTTTCCAGCGCAGCGGGAATTTTCGACCAGTTCACCGCGAGAAAGACGATGTCCGCCTGGGCGGCTTGCTCTCGGCTTACCGGTATGACCTTTGGCCCCAGTTCGTCAGCCAAACCCTGCAAGCTCTCCGGCCCACGGCTGTTGGCGATTTCAACCTCGATACCCGCCTTGCTCAGGGCGCGTGCGATAGCGCTGCCTATGGCGCCGGCGCCGATGATTCCAATCTTCATGTCATCTCTCCTCAGGCGGTGAAACCGCCGTCTACCAGCAGCTCGGCGCCGCTGACGAAGGCCGCTTCGGGGCTGGCCAGCCAGGCTACGGCAGCGGCGACGTCGCGGCCCTCGCCGTAGCGGCCGACGGCAATATTGGGGCGGACGAAATCGGCCACAGGGCCATCCACCGGGTTCATGTCGCTATCAGTCGGGCCGGGATGCACGGTGTTGACCGTGATGCCGCGCGGGCCGAGGTCGCGCACCAGGCCACGGCTGAAGCCGGCCAGGGCACCCTTGGTGAGGGTGTAGGCCGAGGCGGTGGCGAAACCGGCGTACTGCACCATGGAGCTGCCGATGTGGATGATGCGACCACCGCGGCCCATGTGCTTGAGCGCCTCCTGGGTGGCGACGAATACGCCAGTGACATTCACCGCGAGGATGCGCTGGAAGTCCTCGAAAGCGATCTCCTCCGGTGCGCCGAGCACGCTGATGCCAGCATTGTTGACCAGGATATCCAGCCGTCCGAAGGTGCTGGCGACCTGTTGCACGGCGCTGCGTACCGCTTGCGGGTCGCCGGCGTCGGCGGCAATCGCCACCGCCCTGCCACCGGCGGCAACTATCTCGCTGACCAGCATCTCGGCCTTGGCCGGCGAGGCGTTGTAGGTGATGGCGACACTGGCTCCGTCCAACGCCAGGCGTTTGGCGATGGCGGCGCCGATGCTGCGCGATCCGCCGGTAACCAGGGCGACCTGGCCACTCAGGGGAAGATTGACGTTGTTCATGATGCAGACCTCGTGTGGATAGTTGGTGTGCTCATGAAACGCCTTTCGCTTTCCACGCAGTAGCAGGTAATGACTAGAATCACCTTCAATCAATGATTGAAGGTGTGGTTATGGAGACCTTGGCTAATTTGGAGTCCTTCGTGCGTAGCGCCGAGTGCGGTAGCTTCTCCGCAGCCGCACGTCGCCTGGGTCTGACGCCGGCGGCCATCAGCCGCAACGTGGCTCAGCTGGAAAGCAACCTCGGCGTGCGCCTGTTTCAGCGCAGCACCCGACGCCTGACTCTGACTGAAGCCGGCGAGCGCTTTCTCGGCAATGTGGGCGGAGGGCTTGAAAGCATCCAGGCGGCAATTGCCGATCTCACCAGTAGCGCCGGTGCTCCGGCCGGGGTGCTGCGCCTCTCGGCGGCTCCGGCCTTTGGGCGCGACTATCTGCTCCCCCTGATGCCCGAGTTCCTGGCCCGCTACCCGGCAGTCACGCCTGAGTGGCATTTCGACAACCGCCAGGTAGAGCTGATCACCGATGGCTTTGATGCAGCTATTGGCGGCGGCATCGAATTGACGCCCGGCGTGGTGGCGCGCGAACTGGCGCCAGCGCATCTGGTAATGGTTGCTTCGCCAGCCTACTTAGCCGGAAGGCCAGCACCACGTCAGCCAGGCCAACTCGCCGAAATCGACCACTTGGGCATGAGATCGGCTCAGAGCGGCAAGGTGCGCAGCTGGATGCTGCAGAACCCCAAGGGCGAGCGAGCACCGCTGGAGTTACGACCGAGGATGCTAGTAAACGACCCTCAAGCACTGTGTCAGAGCGCCTTGCTCGGGCTGGGCGTGGCCCTGCTTGCCGTACCGGATGTGCTGGAGCATCTGCAAAACGGTGCGCTGCAACGTGTCTTACCCGACTGGTATGTCGATGCCGGCCCCATCTCGCTCTACTTTGCCAGCCAGAAGCTGTTACCGGCCAAGACACGGGCGTTCATCGATCACCTGATCGAGCAGTCCCGTGACCAGAAGTGGGGAAGACGGTTCGATGCAAGGCTTTTGGCGAGTAGCTAATGTCTGCTTTGGCCGATTGCTGCCCTTCGCGAATGGCAGCAATCGGCCAGAGCGGCCATTTAGGGTAGTGAAAATAAATCTGTCTTGGCTAACTTTTCCAGTGAATGTGCGAATAAGAAATGGGTCCCCTTTTCGACATAGCAACCAGGGACAGACATAGGCTGCGTGGAGAGTGCGGACCACCGCTTGCCAGCCTAAGGTTGAAACATACTTTGAACGAGGACAGTCCCAGCATCGAAGAAGTCGCGCCACTGACGCCATCTCAAGCCAGGATCATGAGCTACTGCCTCATCACGCGGCTGTAATCCGGAGTGGTGAGTTCTGGCCCCTTCTACTTCCTCGGTTGAAAACTGCCCGCCCGCGAGTTTGTCGCGGGCGGGCTACTGCGGTGTCGAGGCAATTTCCCTTGCCTGTAACCGGCAGGATGATCGCCAGGCGGCGCGGTGTCAGCCCTGGCGAACCTCAATGCGCCGGCCACGCGCACGCGCTTCCTTGGGCAGTTCGATACGCAGCACGCCGTTGCTGCACTTGGCCCTGGCCTTCTCGGCAATGACTGGCGCGGGAAGCTGGAAGCGGCGCCGGAAACTGCCGAACGTGCACTGGCGGACGCGGTAGCGCCCATTCCCCCGTTCCTGCTCGACACGCTTTTCACCGCGGATGAACAGAACATCTCCCCGCACTTCCAGCTCAAGATCCTCCTTCACCATTCCTGGTACCTCCAGCCGGACGACGATTTGTTCGCCATCCTCATAGAGATCGCCCGCCAGCAATCCCCAGTTCGAGGCAAGTGCTGGTGGCGAGGAGGTATCTTCCAGTGCGCTCCTGCTCCGATTGACGGGAGTGAAACGCGTCAGCGCCTCGCTGGCACGATCGCGAAGTTGGCGCCAACCCTCACCCAGCGAATGCCAGGTTTCCTCCAGGCCATGCTTGAACTCAGCTAGTTTATCCATGGGATCGACCTCCTCGAGCTAAGGGGCCTACTCGCTTCTCACGGCGATCTTCCGCGGTTGGGCATGCGCGTGCTTGGGAATACGCAAATTCAGCACACCGTCCCGCAGCTGCGCGTCGATCTGTGTCGCATCCAGCTCGGAGCTCAAGGTGAAGGCTCGCCGGAAGCGCGAAAGCTGGACTTCGGCATAGACGGCCTCCAGCTGTTCGGACATCGCCGGCATGATCTCCCCTTCCAGCACAAGCGTGTCACCTTCCACATTGACCACGAGACGCTCTTTGGGCACCCCCGGAAGGTCCGCGAACACCTGGATTCCGTTGTCATCCTCAAAGACATCGATACGCGGCAGCAGTGTTTGGGTTTCAGCCTCGCCGCGCACGACCGCTTGCTTGTCGTTCATGGTGACTCCTCCGTCAAACCGATGCTGTTACTGAATGGCTATGCGCCTGGGCTGCGCAACCTCGCGCCGAAGCAGCGAGATGCGGAGAACGCCGTCGCAATAGTGAGCCTCGACCTTGTCGGTATCGACCTCATCGTTGAGGCTTACGGTGCGCTTGAAGCGTCCGGAAAAACGCTCGCTGGCGTACACGGAGCAATTGCTCTCATCCGTGCTGCGTGCTGGTTTGCGCTCGCCGGATATCGATAACAACCCTCGGTGAATCTGCACATCGAGGTCGTTCGGATCGACGCCGGGAACGAAGGCGTAGACTTCCATGCTGGACAGCGTGCTGCCCACGTTGATCGCAGGAAAAGCACCACTGGCCAAGGCACGAATGCTGCCCGGTCGCCCGAGGCCAGGCCCCAGGACTTGTTGCAGCTCGCGCTGGAGCCTCTCGAACTCGGCAATGGGATCGCTCGACAGATTAAGAAGGGACTCGTACATGACAAACCTCCTTCCGGCTGACTGACATGATCTCGAACAGGAGGCTCGAAGCACCCAGCTCCGGCCCCTGACGACGGGAAATATGTAAGCGATCTCGAGATTTTCAAGTCGTGGCTTAAACGAATATGGAATTAGATATTTCCACCCTTATTGCACGTTGAATCTTTGCCCTGGCTCCACTGGATGTAGCCCGAGGAACGGCTCAAGTCCGCGCTTCTCGAGCTCGGCCAGACTCAACGATGCAGCCAAAACGCACCTTGCCTTCACTCGTCCGGCCCGGCCCTAAAAACCGGGCGGGGTGTTTTTAGACAGCCAGGGCGAATAGCGGACGGTCAGCTCCTAGTTAGGACTCCATCTCTTCCGATAGAGAACCATCCCGGCGTGGTAAAGAACATCATCGCGGAACTCACCATCAGCAGTGAAGCCGGTATCGTCCACGTATTCGATATGGTCGCCCTCAAGCCAGTAGCGTCCCTGGTAGGCACTTTTCTTTCTGCCACGGGCTTCGTCGTAACGGCCACCGGCAAGCAATTCGTGACGAATACGGCCATCCGCGGTAACCCACATGCCAACGTACTTGTTCTGATCTTTCGATGGTTTCGCCATTTTTCTGATCCTCTGCTTGGGGAGATGCGACTTGCCTTGCATGGTCATAGGCAGTTGCTCGAGCTTGCGCTAGCTGGCCTCACGGAAGGCCAGCATCGCGATGCACAACAGTCAGAAGGGGCTCGCCGTGGGCCGCACGATCAGCTCGCTGACATCTACGTCTGCGGGTTGTTCGACGGCATAGGCGATTGCTCTAGCGATGGCCTCGGCAGGGATGGCGATCTTGCGGAACTCCACCATTTCGGCACGACCGCCCTCATCGGAGATGCTGTCAGCCAGCTCGGACTCGGTTACGCCAGGTGCGATGACGGTCACCCGGATGTCGCCGCCGACCTCCTGCCGGAGGCCCTCGGAAATGGCTCGCACAGCGTACTTGGTCGCACAGTAGACCGCCGCGGTCGGACTGACCGCGTATGCGCCAATCGAGGCGATGTTGATGATCTGCCCGGCGCGTTGCTGCTGCATCAGCGGAAGCGTCGCTGCGATGCCGTGCAGCACCCCACGGATGTTGACGTCGATCATGCGATCCCACTCGTCCACCTTGAGCGCTTCAAGTTTGGAAAGCGGCATCACCCCGGCGTTGTTGATCAGCACATCGACCCGACCGAAGCGAGTGACGGTGAAGTCAATGAAGTCCTGGACGTCTTGTCTGCTGGTGACGTCGAGGGCCAGAAACGCTGCGGTACCACCGGCTTCGTGGATCTCACCTGCAACTTTCTCCAGGCGGTCAGTGCGCCGAGCACCCAACATCACCTTCGCTCCTCGGCTGGCCAACAGCCGTGCAGTGGCTTCACCAATACCGCTGCTGGCGCCAGTAATGACGATGACTTTGCCTTCGATATTCTTCATGGTCTTTTCCTCTCCGGTTCACTGTTCACCCGCAAGTGGGCCTGGAAAAAGATTAGGGGCAAGGGGCTGATAGCCATTAATCGATTACTGCACACAACTTGCCTAATCCTGCACAACTACCGTTACTGGCTGACCAGTTGATAGGGCGTCTGCTCACGCGCGGTCCTCAGCGCTCTGGCCCACCAGTTCAGCAGGACCAACATGCGCGCCATGGGGACTCTTGCCTGAGCCGCCTCACGCCAGACGCCTTCCTCATCCAGTAGCGCCCAGGGATTGGGCAGTGTCACTACGCTGCAGATGGGAACGGCATGCTGCTCCGCCAGAACCTGACGAAGCTGGGCTATGGCGCTCATGCCGCCCGATGCACCGCCATAGCCAATGAAGGCCACCGGCCTGGCCTGCCAGCGAATCGTTACCTGGTCGATGAATGCCTTCAGTTCGGCGGAGTAGCCATGGCTTTGCTCCGACGCGAGTATCAGGAAGGCATCGGCTCTGGCGAGCTGGGTAAGTGCTGTTCGTCGCTGAGAGGTATCGAGCAGGCAGCATTCGAATTCGGCGCGTTGCGCTATAACCATGGAGGCCCATTCCGCCAGCGCAGGGCCTATCGCTTCTTCATCGTTTCCTTGGTGAATCAGGACCAGTTTCACCTTGCTGTTCATCTCATCCTCCCGACACATTTCCGCTTGCAGTGGCACGTCTGTTGCTGAATTTCGAGGCTCAGCTCGGGCTCTGGGAAACAGCGTAAGAGCGATGATCCGGCCGATATAGCCGGCCCTCAGGCACACAACTTGTTACTTGAATTCATATGAGACGGCTAGACATAAACTGCTTCGCCGAAATGAGCGTCTTCGTCAGGGTCGTCGAGGACGGCGGTTACACGGCAGCGGCCAAAAGCTGTGCGATGAGCCCCTCGGCGGTGAGCAAGCTGGTTTCTCGTTTGGAGAGCAGGCTCGGCGCCCGCCTGCTCAATCGCTCGACACGTCGGCAACTGCTGACCCCCGAAGGGGCCGCCTTCTATGAGCGCTGCCTGACCATCCTGGCCGCGCTCGATGAGGCGGAGCAGGAGGCGGCAGCCAGTTCCGCGCCTCAGGGAGTCGTGCGGGTCAACTGCAACGTGGACATCGGCCGACTGTATCTGCTGCCGCTGCTGAACGAGTTTCTCGAGCACCATCCTGGGGTTTCGGTAGAGGTGTACCTGAGCGATGAGGTCGTTGACCTGATCAGCTCCCGCGCGGACGTCGCGATCCGCAGTGGCCCGCTGAAGAACTCGAACCTGGTCGCCAGACGTTTGGGGGAGACTCGAACCCTGATCGTGGCAGCGCCTGCCTATCTCGAAGCGCACGGTACCCCGCAGGTGCCGTCGGAGCTCGCGGCGCACAACTGCTTGGGTTTCACCTTCAGCCAGCCTGCAATGGAGTGGGGCCTCAGGGAAAAGAATGGCGAGGCGATCTCTGTACCGGTGGCGGGCAACGCCCGAGTCAGTGATGGCAACGGCGTTCGCGACCTGGCGCTGCTGGGGCTCGGCCTGGCTCGCGTCGGCTTCTGTCAGGTCGAGCAGGATCTGGCCGCAGGCAGGCTTTTGCCGGTGCTGGAGGATTACCTGCCCGCGGTGAAAACCGAGGTCCACGCGGTCTACGTGGGACAAGGGGGGCGGTTGCCCACCAGGGTCAGAGTGTTCATGGATTTCCTGGCGGCCAACCTCATGATCCGTTGAGCGGATGACTGCTCCGCTTGCTGGCGCCAGCCACCCAGTCGCCATTCGAGTTCGGTCGACGTAGCAGACATGTGTCGGACGTCGTCGACGCTGTCCCAGGCGCGCAGATGCCCGGCTTCTTTTGGGCCGCAATTTCCCGACAGGGTGGGCAGGCTCGCGACAGAAAAGGCGACGAAGCTGCGGGAGTCTGGCTCTCCATCGTTCACGCAGAGGAGACGAGCCATGCGCCGCTATCCAAAAACCGACTTTCCGCTGGTCGAGACCCGACGTCATCTCGAGACGGGGCCGATAGTCCTGGTCAGTGGTCAAGGGACATGTAGCCTCGACCGTCACCGAGCCGGCCACATTGCACTACCAGGGGCAGGGACAATTCCGCGTGGCCGGCCGAACCCTGGATTTGAGTGAGCGCTTCCTGCCCCAGAATCTCTGAGATCTGGCGTGGCTCAGGTTTGCCGGTAGGCGCTGGGGGTGACGCCCACCTCCCGGCGGAACACCTGCGAGAAATGGCTCGGGCTCGAATACCCGACCTCCAGGCCAATGTCGATGACGCTGCGGTCGGTCTCGAGCAGCAGACTGCGGGCGCGGTTCATGCGTAGGCGGATGAAGTACTGCGAGGGCGAAAGGCCGGTGGCGCGTTTGAACATCCGGCTGAAGTGGTATTCACTGAGGTCGGCGACCCGAGCCAGGTAGGCCAGGCTGAAATCCTCGGCAAGGCGCTCGCTCATCGCGTCGACCACACGGCGAAGCTTGTACGCCTGCAACGCATTGGCTCTCCGAGTCTGGCTAAGCGGATCCAGGTAATTGCGGACCAGATGCACCGCTAGCGCCTGGGCCAGGCAATTCACCAACAGGGGGCTGGGTTGCTGCTCGTCGACCAGCTCTTTGCGTATCTGCTGCAGCATGGCGGTCACCCGTTCATCGCGGGCACCGGAGATATCGCGAAACGCTACCGACCTTTCCTGATCGCCCAGTACCTCGCGTGCAGCCAGATCGATCAGCGGCAAGCCCAGATAGAGGTGCATCACCTCGAAGCAGTCGGCGCCGTGAGTCTGCCAGCGCATCTCATAGGGTTCGCAGGTGCTGGTCAGGAAGAAGTCGCCGACCTGCACCTCTGCCGCCTCCCATGGCCCCCCGAGTGAGCGTTCCTCGACCCTGGCCGATCCTGCCAGAACCAGCACCAGCAATGGCTCCACAACCGCAGGGACCAGTACCGGGTCGGTAACGGTGTGATGGCTATACAGCTGCATCACGACGTCCTGCAACTGCGGGCGCGCCGGCAACAGGCGGGGCTTGCCCGGCAGGTGCTGCGGCATCGATTCGGCAGCGATGCGTTGATGACCGCTGGCAGCGCGCTCGTCAGACTCGAGAGGGCCCACAGGTTCTCCATCGGCGATGCCCCGCGAAGGGGCGGCATAGTTAGGGTAACGCGGCGCGCTGTTTTCGAGCAGGTCAGCGCTCGGCCCACAGGCACGATGCTGGGTGCGTCCAGGGCGATCGCAGCCCTGAGCGGATCGAAACATGCGCGATTGGAAGCCGGCTTGCCGTTTTGGGCGCGCAACAACAGATGCGTCCGGTTGGCTGGATGCGGCCTTCCGCTTCTCCGACAGGACCAGTTCAGCGCAAAACTCCGACATCGCCGGCAATTACGCCAAAGCCCGGCTCATGGCATTACGAGACAGTGAGCCCGTCGAAAACGACAGCGCCTCAGGGTGCTGGGCCGCGAATGCCTCGCCGGCTCGTGACGAAGGAGATCACCATGACTGTTACCAACAACACCGTTATCCAAGAGGTTGCAGGCAAAGTGGCACTGGTTACCGGTGCAGCCAGCGGCATCGGCAAGGCCATCGCACTGATGCTGCACGCCAGGGGCGCCAAGGTCATCGCTGAGGACCTGAATCCCGCCGTCGAAGAACTTGCTCGCCCAGGGCTGGTGCCGCTGGTGGCTGACATCACTGCCGATGGGGCCGCCGAGCGCGCCGTCGGACTGGCTGTGGAGAAGTTCGGCCGCCTGGACATCCTGGTCAACAACGCCGGCATCATCATCAACAAGCTGGTGATCGATATGACGCGCGAAGACTGGGAGCGCATCCAGGCGGTGAATGCCACCGCGGCCTTCCTGCATTCCCGCGAGGCGGTCAAGGCAATGATGCCCAACAAGTCGGGCGCCATCATCAACATCGCCTCCTACGCCTCTTACTTCGCCTTCCCGACCATTGCCGCGTACACCGCCTCCAAGGGCGCGCTGGCTCAACTGACTCGCACCCTGGCGCTCGAGGCCATCGAGCACGGCATCCGGGTCAATGCCATTGGCGTCGGCGACGTCATCACCAACATCCTCAACGGTGTGGTCGAGGATGGCCCGGGGTTCCTGGCGCAGCATGGCGAGGCCGCCCCCATCGGCCGTGCGGCCCAACCGGAGGAGATCGCCGAGGTCGTGACATTCCTCGCCTCGGATCGGGCCAGTTTCATCGTCGGATCGGTGGTGATGGCCGATGGCGGCATGACCGTTACGGCCGGTTGATCCAGTGAAGATGGACGAGCAGTGCCAAGGGTACTGCTCGTACCATCAACCTGAGCGTCCCCCATGGCCGGTTCCTGCTTGAAGGGACTGGCTCGAAGCGGCCGAAGGGGGCATTCGCTTTTTGGCCAAAGGTGTGACGGACAATCACGCCTTTGGCCTCCACCGCTCCAAATCAACGAATAGCGCGGATTGGCGCATCGATAAGCTCTGGCTTCCCACCAGCGAGCGCTGGTGCCGTGGCGGCTACCACCTCGTGCGGGAACCCGAGGGTGATGGCGCTGGCAGCGTCTAGCCGTTCGAGCTGTGCCGACGTCAGCCGAACCTCTAGCGACGCAAGGTTGTCAGCGAGCTGTTCGGCTGTGCGTGGGCCGATGATCGGAAGTGTTCCCTTGGCGAGAACCCACGCAATGGCGACTTGTCCTGGTGAATGCCCTGTCTCTTCGGCGACTGCCAGCACAGCATCGACAGTCGAGGTCTTGCGCTGGTCGCTCTCGCCGTGGATGACCACTCCCAGCCCCTGCGCCCGCCCCGTTTCGCCCTTGCGGTATTTGCCGGTGAGCAAACCACCTCCCAGCGGTGACCAGCCGACCGTGCCCAGATTGAATCCGGCGGCCATCGGTAGTAGCTCACGCTCCGCCGACCTTTCCACCAGGCTGTACTCCAGCTGCACGGCCGAGATGGGCGACCAGCCTCGCAACTCCGCCAGGGTAGCGGCGGTGGCCACCCGCCAGGCGGGGAAATCCGACAGGCCAGCGTAGAGAATCTTGCCGGAACGAGTGAGGTCGTCGAGGCCACGAGCGATTTCGTCGATGGGGGTTACCCCGTCGGGCATGTGCACCCACAGCAGGTCGATGTGATCCGTTTTCAAGCGTTTCAGGCTGGCTTCGACCGAGCGAAGCATGGCCTTGCGGCTGTTGCCGGAACGCTGGAGGCCAGCATCAGGCGAGTCGCCAAGAGAGAATTTGGTGGCCAGGATGATGTCGTCGCGGTCGGCGGCGATGAACTCGCCAAGCATCGCTTCCGACTGACCAAATTGGTACTGATCGGCCGTATCGATGAAGTTGCCACCGGCTTCGCGGTAGCGGGTGTAGATCTGGCGGGCTTCTTCCTGGTCGGCGCCATAACCCCAGCCCTTGCCGAAGTTGCCAGTACCCAGGGCGAGTGAGGAAACCCGAAGGCCGGTATTGCCGAAGATGCGATAACGCATGACGTGTTCCTCCGCAGAGCAGGCCGTGCTCAACGGCCTGCAAGGATGTAGTTACTTGGACGTGCGCGCGATGAAGTCGGCGATGTACTCCGCTGACAGCTCCGGATACTGGTGCTGCGGGCCATGCCCGGCCCCCCTGCTGCTGAAGCTCGCCGAGTCCGGCAACATGGCCCAGACAGCACGCGAGCTGGGCTTGGTTACCTCCACCGTGAGCCGACGGGTCGCGGCGGCCGAGCAAGCATTGGGAATCAGACTGTTCATCCGCGACAACACCGGCTACCAGCCAACTGCTGGTGGAAAGATTCTCTTGTCCCATGCCGACACGATCGTTGACCGTGTCAAGACGATGCTCCTGGAAAGCCAGGAGGAAGCACACGCCATCTCCGGTGCAGTCAATATCACCGCAATCGACGTACTGCTCAGTCATTGGCTGGTGCGTCATGTGCCGGTACTGCTGGCCAAGCATCCACGCCTTGAGTTGAACCTGATAGGAGATTTCCGTGAACTTTCGTTCACCCGACGCGAAGCCGATCTCGCCCTTCGTCTCAACAGGCCCAGTGCAGACGCTGCCCTAAGAATGCGCAAGATCGGGACGCTGGGTTTTGCGGTTTACGGCGCCGAGAACTTCCCCGGTGCCACACGCAAAGACTGGCCAGCCCTGCCTTGGCTGTCATTCCCAGATGAGATGGCCCGGCTGGCAGAGATGCAATGGCTGGCCAAGATTGGACCACTACAGAAGATACGGCTGACCAGCATTGCAATGATTGCTAGCGCCTGCGAAGCAGGAGTCGGGATCGCACTGCTTCCCTGCGTGGTGGGCGATCGCTTGGGGCTTGTCCGGTTACAAGAGGAAACAGAGTCACAGAGGGAGCTGTGGTTGCTCAACCACAAGGATGCAGGTCAGGTAGCTCGGTTCCGTGCGGTATCGCAATGGCTGAGCGAGCAGGCGGAGCAGGATTCAGAGCTGCTGGCAGGGAACGTTCAATAGGTTAGGAATGGCAGCTTCTGGACGCGAGGTGTCGCTGTTGTTGTAGGAGCGAGCTTGCTCGCGAAGCTTTCCGGGATATCGCCCACTCGCCAGAGAAGCTGGCTCCTACAGCGTTTCCCCGCTGCAGAAACCAAGAACGCCGCTCATCCGGTGAGGGATTAGCGGCGTTCTTATGTGAACAGCATTACCGCATGAGCGGGCCTTTATTTAACGCCCTGGCTCAGCTGGCCAGGTTGCGATCCAGGGACAGCTTGCCGGCACCTTCGACCAGCAGCGTAGCGCTGATCAGGCCAAGGATCATGGCGTACTCGAAACCACCGTTGGTGATGAAGAAACCGCTGGCCCAGTGCACGCTGAAGATCGCCACGACCATCGCGACGATCAACGCCGCAGCGGCCGGACGCACCAGCAAACCGATCACCAGGGCCAGGCCACCGAAGAACTCGGCGCTACCGGCCATCAGGGCCATCAGGTAGCCGGGAGTCAGGCCGATGCTTTCCATCCACTGCCCGGTACCCGCCAGGCCATAACCGCCAAACATGCCAAAGAGCTTCTGCGCGCCGTGTGCCATGAAAGTCAGGCCGGTGATGACGCGCAGCAGGGTAATGCCATAGCCGGCATTGGTGGCGAGGATGGATTTGATCGGGTTGCTCATTGAGGTGTTCCTTGTGTTGTGGAAGTCGATGAACACAAGCTTAGTAGAATTTTTTGATATTAAAACCGGAAAATTCTCACTCACATTATCGAATTGTTCGATTATTTTTTGGCTTTCCCGGCCTTTTTCGAAGGCTCGAGTAGATAACGCTCGCGATCGAAGGCCAGGTAGTACTTGTTCACGCTGTTGACGTAGCTCACCACGCCCATCCCGGCCTGTTCAGCCGCAATGCGTTCGACCTGGAAGAACCACTGATTGGGGTTCAGGCCCCGCCGCCGGGCTTCCGCGCGCAGCCCCTGGACCCGTTGGGGGCCGAGGTTGTAGGCGGCGAGCACGAAGGCCATGCGCTCGCGCTCGTCGAGCTGGCTGCTGGAGAAGAAGCTCCGACGCAGCTTGGCCAGATACCGGGCTGAAGCCTGCACATTGTTGTCGAGCTTCTGGATGTTCCCCACACCCACGCTGTTCGCGGCCCCGGGCGTGATTTGCATCAGCCCGGTGGCGCCGCCAGCCCCCCTGGCGGCCGGATTCAGGCTGGACTCCTTATAGGCGAGTGCCGCAAGACTGAGCCAGTCGAAGTCATGCTGGTCGGCGTAGCGCTGCAGCACCGGACGCACGCGCTCGAGGCGTTGGCGCTCGGTGCGGGCGAGGGGATTGTGAACCTTGTAGAGGCGCCGATAGACGCGCTGGAACGCCGCATCCTGATCTTCAGGCGCACGATACCCCGCCAGAAAACGGTCGACACTGGCCCGCAACGTCGGCGCATCCCGGCGAACGAACCAGGTCATGTCGCCCTGCCGGTCAAGCACCAGGTGCTTGTCCAGGCGCAGCTTGGGCATCACCTTGGCCCAGCGCTCGGCAATCGGCTGCTCCACGGCTGTCAGCGGGAAGATGCCGGCCTGGACCATTTCCAGTACATCTTCCACCGCCAGCGTCGAGTCGACCCACTCGATGACGATGGGTGCGAGCTTGCGCGCCGCGAGCTTCTCATTCACCGGTCGCAATGCCTCAGCCGCGGCGCTGCCAACCGGCAGTGCGATGCTGCGGCCGGACAACTGCTCCAGGCGCTGATAACGACGCTGCCCCTGGCGACTGACCAGCACCAGCGGAACATCCTTGCGCAGTGGCGCGCTGGCGCTGACGTTGCTGCCGATGCCCTGGTTGACCAGTTCACCCGGCGCCACGAGGTCACCCTCGCCCCGCTGCAATGCAGCCAGCAACTGATCCTTGGCTTTCGGGATGATCTTCAGCTTGATGTCGCGCCCGTCGCGAGCATTGCGATTGAGGTATTGCTCGAAGGCACGGATACGGTGGTACTCGACACCGACGGGTTCACCCTTGACCTCACCGGAGCTGTTGCGGCTCTGGTTCACCAGCACCTTGAGCACACCGCTGCGGCGGATCTGTGCCAGGTCGCGCGCTTCGGCCGGCTGCTGCCAGACTTCCGGCGGTCCAGCCAGTCGAGCGCTGGCCGTGAAGGGCACCAGCGTCAGCAGGCAGAGCAGGAACAGCAGCGGTCGCGTCATCAATTCTCCAGGCACTGGCGGGACGTCAGCGCGCACCCGAACGTGTAGAGTTGCTGCGCCGCGAAACCTTGGATGGCGAGCGAGGGGCGCGGAGAGTGTCACAGCCACGCGCCTGACGCCAGTCAAAGCGTGGTATTGACTTCAACATAAGTCGCCAAGTTCCTGTAAAGATTGGTTTTTTTAATAGTTTCGAGCATTGTTCCGCTGCTCTGTTCCAATCCGAGGTAGCACCATGCAACTCATCGACATCGGCGTCAATCTGACCCACCCCAGCCTCGCCCGCGATGCCCGCGCCCTGCTGGAGCGTGCCCAGGCCGCTGGCGTCCGGCAGATGGTGCTGACCGGGACCAGTCTGGAAGACAGCGAAAAAGCCCTGCTCGCCGCCGAACAACTGGATGAAAGCGGCCTGCTGCTGTTCAGTACCGCGGGCGTCCATCCTCATGAAGCAAGCGACTGGAACAGCGATAGCCAGCGGACGCTGCGTGCCCTGCTGGGCGAAGCACGGGTACGCGCAGTGGGCGAATGCGGCCTGGACTTCAATCGTGACTTCTCGCCCCGCCCGCAACAGGAAAAGGCACTGGAAGAACAGCTGGCACTGGCTGCCGAACTGGGTAAGCCGGTGTTTCTCCACGAGCGAGACGCCGATGAACGCCTGCTGGACATCGTCCGGCAATTCCGCGATCAGCTTAGCGCCGCCGTCGTGCACTGTTTCACCGGCGAGAAGCGCGCCCTCTACGGTTACCTGGATCTGGACCTGCACATCGGCATCACCGGCTGGATCTGCGACGAACGTCGCGGCACCCATCTGCACGCCCTGGTACGAGACATTCCCCGTGGCCGGCTGATGCTGGAAAGCGATGCGCCCTACCTGTTGCCGCGCAGCCTGCGCCCCAAACCCAAGCATGGGCACAACGAACCGGCCTTCCTCACCGAAGTGCTGCGGGAAGTGGCTGTGCATCGCGGCGAAAGTACGGAAGAACTGGCCCGCCACACCACCGCGTGTGCACGCGCCTTCTTTGGACTGCCGACCATCGACTGACGCAGGCAATCAGATTCCTCCTTGATTCGGATCAACTCTGGTAGGAATTTTCCGTCAGAAAATAGTGGCACCTTGCCAATACCTTCCGAGCCACAAGAAGAAAATCATGGGAACCTGGATTCGCGATATCTCCCTGAAGTACAAGTTCTGGGCCGTCAACGCCGTGGCCTTCTGCACCACACTCCTGCTGGTCCTCCACGCGCTTTACCTGGAGCAGCAGGGCCGGGCGGAAGACGCCCGCAAAGCCGCCGCGGCCGAGGTCCAGTTGCTGAAAGCCTGGCCCGCTACCGCTCCCCTGCCCGCCTTCCCTCACCTCCTCGCCTTCGAGGCCGGTAGCGACCCGCAATTGCCTGGCGGCCGGGCGCTGGCCCGCGTCAACGGCTGGGTGGAACTGGAGCATGACGCTTTGTTCGGCAGCGATCCGGTCATCGGCGCCCAGGTGTTCGATCGCGCCGAGGGCCAGCGCGTCGCCGTGCTGGCCAGCAGCCCGAGCCTGATTCAACTGCTCGGTGCCCGCGCCCTGGAGTACGCACTCTCCGTATTCCTGCTGATGGTCGCCCTGCTGGCGGCTTCGCAATTGCTGATCCGTTTCTTGCTCAGTCACCTCAACACCCTCAAGGACGTGATGCTCCACGTCGAACGCAGCGGCGATCTTTCCGCGCGGGTGCCGCTGGACAGCCGTGACGAAGTGGGCCAGATGGCCAGCGCCTTCAATGCCATGCAAGCCGGTTATGCACGGGTGGTCGGCACCGTTGCCCAAGCCGTGGCGCGGCTCGACGAAGGCGCGGCACGTCTTGCCGGCAGCATGGGTGAGGTGCGCCAGGGCATGCTCGGACAGCAGAGCGAAACCGACCAGGCCGCCACCGCCATCAACGAGATGTCCACCACCGTGCACCACATCGCCCAGCATGCAGCGGACACCCGCGACCAGTCGCAGAATGCCGACCAGTTGGCCGGCGCCGGTCAATTGGTGGTGGAACGGGTCGAGCATTCCATTGCCGGGCTTTCGTTCGGCGTGCAGCAGACAGCGGAGACGATTCAGCGGCTGGCCGAGGACAGCCAGAAGATCAGCGGCGTGGTCAACGTCATCCACGGCATCGCCGAACAGACCAACCTGCTGGCGCTGAACGCCGCCATAGAAGCCGCACGCGCCGGTGAAATGGGCCGTGGTTTCGCCGTCGTGGCGGATGAAGTGCGCAATCTGGCCAAGCGCGTGCAGGACTCCACCGACGAGATCACCAGCATGATCGGCACCCTCCAGGCCGGCACTCGCGACGCGGTGGAGTTCATGCGGGAAAGCTCGATCAAGGCCGACGATTGCGTCCAGGCCGCCCACGAGGCGGGTGCCGCCCTGGCCGCGATCACCGACGCGGTGGCCCAGATGCGCGAGAGCAATACGCAGATCGCGGTGGCCGCCGAACAGCAGAGCCAGGTGGCCGAGGAAATGACCCGCGCCGTGGTGGGGATTCGCGACGTCACTGAGCTGACCGTCAGCCAAACCGTAGAATCCGCCGCGACCAGCAACGAACTGGCAGAGCTGGCCAGCGAGCTTTCGCAGGCCATTCGCCAGCTCAAGCTGCGCGCTTAAAGGCTCGGCGGCAGGCTATCCGCTCCATAGGGAGAACGCATTCGCCGGCCTATCAGGGCCGGTCTATGCTGCCGACATTCCCCCCAAGGAGACGGACATGGGCAAACGACTTCCCAACCTGCATGCGTGGCAGTGGCGAACCTACTCCGACAATCACCAGCATCCTGCCAACCTGATCCTGCATGTGATTGCCGTGCCGCTGTTCATCCTTGCGGCCATCACCCTGGTGTACGGGTTGTTCACCCTGAGCTTCCGGCCGTTCGTGCTCGGCATCATCGGCATAGTCGCTTCCCTCGCCCTGCAAGGGCGCGGGCACAGGATGGAAGCGGTGGCACCGGAACCCTTCCACGATCGCAAGGACGCTGTCGGCCGGTTGCTGGTGGAGCAGTTCATTACCTTCCCGCGCTTCCTGCTCAGTGGCCAGTGGTGGCGCAACTGGCGCAATAAGAAGCGCTGATCACTAATGGTCGCCGCGCTAACCGTAGGTTGCGGCTGAGCTATGCGAAGCCCAACGGTGCGGACCTGATACCTCGCCACGTTGGGCTTCGCTGCGCTCGCGGAACGCCGCCCGGCCCAACCTACGGAAAGGTGTAATCAGCCAAAGACCACCACGGTCTGCCGACTCATGGCCACCAGCTCGCCGTCCGGCGTCCACAGCGCCGCTGCCGCATGGCCGTAACCATCGCTGGCGTGCTCGATGCGAGCGCGATATTTGCACCAGTCATGGGTATCCAGCGTGGGTAGCGGCTGCACGAATTCGATAGTCCAGGTCAGCGTGCTACCCGGTGCGGGCGCAGGGAGGTGCGGTACGGTAGCCGGCGGCCAGGCATCCACCAAGGCCAACAGATGGGCCTCGGTGACAGGTTCCCGCTCTACTTCTCCCCGGAAACGGACCCAGCCGCCCATGTCGCGTTCGCGGCTTCCGGAGAACGGCATGCCGCCGATGGCCCAGCGCATGGCCAGGTGACGGGTGAACTCCGGCGTAACCCCTGGGATGAAGGGCAATTCGAAGCAATCCTCAGCGGGCTTCATGTCAGGGGCAGGCTCGGCGGCCATCTGCACCACTGACTGGCGCGAACCGCCGAAGCTGCCTTGCACCAGCGCCACGACCTGGCCCTTCTGCACCACGCGACAGAACACCTGGCTCACCGCCTTGCCTTCGCGCAGCAGTTCGGCCTCGAAACTGGCGGGCACTTCCGGCTCAAATGGACCGACGAACGTCGTCGCAAGGGATCGAACGGGCCGACCCGCCTCGACCTTCGAGCGCATGGCCTCGAACGCCAGCGCCGCAACGACACCACCAAAGACCGCCCGCCCCTGCCCCCAGGTGGCAGGCACCACGATCGCATTCGAATTGCTGCGAGCCGCCTGGATCAGTTCGGAAAAAAATTTCATCTGCAGTCCCTGTAGTAAATCGCTCAGTCGGCGATCTTAGGGCATTGCCCACTGGCTCGAAAGGCACGTCACAGGGCTGCCGCGACAACGCCAACGGGATAACGGCCACGGTCGATCAGGCCAGACGCCGCAGCAGCTTCTCCAGCACCCGGTCCGAACGCACTTCGGCGGCATGCAGCGCCACCTGCCAGGCTCGAATTCGCGGACGCAGGTCAGATTCGCGCTCCGCACGAGCCAACCACTGCACGTTGTCGTGCCATTTGCCCAGGGCCGATTGCGCGCCCACCAACAGCCTCCGGGTCTTGGGCGACAAGCCGATCAGATCCGGATGGGCATCCACGCCGTAACGCAGGCGTTTGATCAGCAGGCGCAGGCGATGACGGTCATGGGAAGGATCCTCCAGCGCCTGGATGAGCCGACGGCGACTCTTGCGAAGCGACTTGCCCACTGCGCCCTGCAAGCCCTTCAGCAAACCCTCGCGCTCGCACACGCGCATCAGATGGGGCCAGGCTTCAAGCACCTGGAAAAGACGAGCAAGCTCCGGCGCCAACAGGAGTTGCGCGTAGCCAAGGTGCCGCGCACGTTCGCGGTCAGTCGTCAGTCGCTCCAGGCCGTGACTGCGCAACTCGATGATCAGCACTTCCAGGTCTCGCAGCGGCCCGCTCAGACGTGCCAGGGCGGCAGCCGCCTCGTTCAGCACATCGATCGCGGGCAACCCACGAAATGGACGCAGCAAGCTGCGCAGGCGCCGGGTGGCGACGCGCAGGTCATGCAGGGCCTCGTCATCGGTGCCCGCCGCCAGGCGTTCGGCACAGGCATGCAGGCGAATCTCCAGACCAATGACTTGGGCGATCAGGTCATCCAGCATTCCGGCCATCGTGAGGCTCTCCAAGGCTCAAGCACGCAAATGCGTGCGGCAGGTTGCTCAGCATGGATCATCCGCGCGCACCACGCAGACGCCAGGGCAATGCCTTGCGCAGGGCACGCAACTGAGTGGCGGGGTCGGAGGTCCGCTGGCTAGCGTATCGGCTGGCCTCGAACGCCGCGAGAAACGCGCGGATCGGGGCTGCTTGGCGGGGCAACTCGCGACTCGCGCGCTCAGCGAAGGCACGCGGCCCTTCGCCTTTGCCGCGCACCACGCCATGACGCGCCAGCAGTCGCTCGAAAACCTCGAACTGACGCAACTGCGGGTCCCGCCCCCGGCGCCAGGGCGCGAACAGGAACACGGCCAGCAGTGCCATCAGCACCGCTCCAGCACCGACCATGCCGAGACCGAGCGAGCGACCATCCAGGCTGCCGAACCAGCGCCGCACCAGTTCCATCTGGGCCTCGCCCTGATAGCCCAGCACCCAGCGTTGCCAGCCGTAGTTGAGATTGTCCCAGGCCAGGCGCGCCTGGTTCAGCCACCCCAGCTGTCGAAAGCGCAACGGAGACAGGGGCGAGCCCTCGAGGAAGCTCTGTTCGCGGGCCACGGCATCTTCAAGGCCAAGTTCGATGCGGTTCGGCGCCACCTGGAAAGTGGGATCGACGCTGATCCAACCGCGTCCCGGCAACCAGTATTCCAGCCAGGCATGCGCATCGAACTGGTGCACCAGCACATAGTTGCCGGCGGGATTGAGTTCGCCACCCTGGTAGCCGGCGACGACCCGCGCGGGAATCCCGGCGGCTCGCAGGATGAAGGTCATGGCGCCGGCGTAATGGGCGCAGAAACCCCGGCGCGTATCGAAGAGGAACGCATCGATGTTGTTCTCTCCGAGCGGCGGCGGCTTGAGGGTGTAGACATAGGGCTCGCGATGGAAATGCGCCAGCAGTGCATCCACCAGCTGTTGCGGTTCGGCGTGCTGCCGCTTGAGCGCCTCGGCCCAGGCCCGGGTTCGCGCCTCGCCGTTCGGCGGCAGCTGCAGGGCCCGGCGCAGCGCGTCGGGGTTGCCTTCGGGTTCACGCACGGCCTGGGGCCAGGACGTGACCTGGTAAAGCAGCGGGCGATCCACCGGTGTGCGCCTTTCGAGGCGGAAGTCACCGCGAGCGCGTACGCCTTCCTCGCGCGTCACGGCCACATCCAGGCCGAACAGCCACGGCCTGCCGCTGGGCTGCATGACGATGCTGTAGCGCAGCGGTTCACCCTCGCGGCGCCAGTCCGCCTCCTCGCCGAATTGGGAGGTGAGGGATTGGGACCAGCGGCGCCCATCGAATCGCTCCAGGGTCAGCGCGCGCCAGTAGAGCTGGCTCATCGGCGGCACCGGTCCTTCGAAGCTGGCGCGAAAGGCCAGGTCGCCGGAGCGGCTCAGTTCGGCGATATCCGCCGGACTCATGGCATCGGAGAGGCCAGTGACGCCCTTGTCGCCCGGCAAAGGCAGCGACCACAGAGGCCCCAGGCGCGGAAAGAACAGGAACAGCAACAACATCAGCGGTATCGCCTGCAGCAACAGGCTGCCGGCCGCCTTCAATGGCACCAGCGGGCGTTCGGCGAAGCGGCTCTGCTGCAACCCCACCAGTGAAGCCAGCAATGCACAAAGGGGCAGCAGGCTGTACAGGCCGGCCAGCATGCCGTCGTTGAAGAGGTAGGCCGTGACCTGGGTGAAGAATCCGAGCAGGACCAGCACCAGCGCATCACGCTGGGAGCGCAACTCCACAAGCTTGAGGATGAACACCGCCACCAGCAGTACGACCGCCGCCTCCAGCCCCACCAGGGTGCCCCTGGAGAAGAAAACTCCGAGGGCGATCGCCAGAATCAACGCGGCCTTGACCGGGCCCGTGGGGTACTGCGCGCGCATGCGGAATATCTGGATGCGCCAGGCAGCGCAGCCCAGCCACATGGCGATGATCCACAGCGGCAGATAAGGCAGGTGCGGCAGGATCACCAGCACCTGCGCCACCAGCAGCCAGGTCAGGCCGATCCGGGTAATCGGCAGTCTGGCTTTCATGTCGACGTCCCGAACAAGGCCAGGGCCCGCAGACAAGCTTCCCGGTGCGCTTCACCGATATCGGCGCCCAGTTCCTGGCCCCCCAGGCGCAGGCCGAACGGCTGGCCACGGGAAGAAAACTGCAGGACCCAGTAGCAGAGCAGACCCAGGCGTTGTTCCAGGTCGCCGTCCAGCCGGTCGAGGTCGAGCCAGATGTCACGTCCGGCCAGGGCAGCGAAGTCTTTCACGAACAGCCCCTGGCCACGGGAAAAAGCCTTCCAGTGCAGGCGCCGGCGCGAATCGCCCGGCTGGTAGGCGCGCAGGCCCTGGTAGTCATCCGCCCCGGCGCCGAGCACATGCTGGCCATCGTCGCCGTCATCATCGCCCCGGCCGGGCATCAGCGGGAGGTCGCCCTCCAGGGGGCGCGGATATACCAGCAGGGCCTGATCCAGGTCGACCCAGCTCCACGCCACCAGCAACCCGAGCGGATAACGGCTTTCGACGCGCAGACGCCGGGGCCGCAGCCAGCCACGATGCCGGGTGGGTACGTGCAGTTCGACCGCGCAGGCGCCATTGGCTGCTACGTCCTGTACCTGCAACGGCAAGGGTGGCCAGCCCAACGCAATCGCCTGGTGCTCGCGGCCGCCGCTTTCCAGCGTCACGTGGAAATGCGCCTGCTCGCCGAGGAACACGGGCGCACCGCCCGCCGCCTTGAGGCTCAGCCCCGCAAGATTGCGAAAGGTATGCAGGATGGCCACCAGGAACACCGACAGCAGCAGGAAGGTCAGCGCGTAGGCAAGGCTGTTCTGGTAGTTGATCGCCACCAGCAGCATCGGCACCAGGGCAAGCCCGAACGCGGCACCGGCGCGGGTGGGCAGAATGAAAATCCGCCGCCGATTCAGCCGCACCTGGTTCGCTGCCGGGATACGCCGCGCCAGCCAGCGGTCGACCTGGACCTCCAGCATCAGAGGGCCGGCACTTCGCGCAGCAACCACTGCACCAGCGCGCCGCCGCCATGGCCGGAAGGATCGGCGCGTTCGCGCAGACGGTGGCCGACCACCGAAGGCAGGACCGCCTGGACATCTTCCGGAATCACATAATCGCGCCCCGCCAGCAGCGCCCACGCACGCGCCGCCGACAGCAATGCCAGGCTGGCGCGGGGCGACAAGCCCCAGGCGAACTGCGGTTGGCTGCGGGTGGCGTCCACCAGGCGCAGCACGTAGTCCACCAGTGCGTCGCGCGCCAATACCTTGGGTACTTCGGCCTGGACCACACCCAGCTCTGCGTGATTGAAGATGGGCTCCAGGCGCGGCAGCAACTCGCGTCGCGCTTCGCCTTGCAGCAGTGCCTTCTCCGCCGCCCTGGCCGGATAGCCGAGGGACAGGCGCATCAGGAAGCGATCCAGCTGCGACTCCGGCAAGGCGAAGGTGCCGCCCTGGCTGGCCGGGTTCTGCGTGGCGATGACGAAGAAAGGCTCCGGCAACGGGCGCGTCGCCCCCTCGATGGTCACCTGCCCTTCCTCCATGGCTTCCAGCAATGCGCTCTGGCTCTTGGGCGTGGCGCGATTGATCTCGTCGGCCAGCACCAGCTCGGCGAACACCGGCCCGGGGTGGAAGACGAACTGGCTGCTGTCCTTGTCGAACACCGAGGTGCCGAGGATGTCGCCGGGCAAGAGATCCGAGGTGAACTGGATGCGCTGGAAGCTCAGTCCCAGCACCCTGGCCAGGGCCTGACCCAGGGTTGTCTTGCCCATGCCGGGCAGGTCTTCGATCAGCAGGTGTCCACGGGCCAGCAGGCAGGTCAGGGCCAGGCGCACCTGTGCTTCCTTGCCCAGCACTACCTGATTGACCGCGTGCAGACAGGCATCCAGTTTGGTTCGCATTCGTCGCTCCCTGTGCAATGCGACGATGCTACTGGCAGGCCGGGTAATGGCAAAGCGCCCGGCAAACTTTACTCATGAAACTGTGCGTCAGCTCGCTGCGCCAGCCTCGGCATGCAGGTCACCGGTCAGGAAAGCCGCGCCTTCATGGAACAGATGCGGGTAAAGCTCGGCCAGGTGTTCGAAGAACAGCTGCTCGGGCAGGTCCGCGAACTGGCCGTGGTCGGCCAGGTATTCCATGTAGCGCTCTCCCTGACTGTTGAACGGGTGGAAAACGCTGTCCTGACGACCGTCGAACTCCAGCGGCGGCACCTTGAACAGTCGGCACAGCGCCAGGTTGAAGGCCGGCGTGGCCTTGACCCAGCGACCGTCGAGGTACAGCTCGGTGTAGCCGTGCATGGCGAACACTTCGCTGCGCAATAGCTCGAGCAACCGGGGCGTGGCCAAGTGGTTGCGAACGTCGGCCAGGCCGATGCGTGCGGGAATGCCGCAATGCCGCGCGCAGGCCGCCAACAGGATCGCCTTCGGCACGCAATAGGATTCACCGGCGCCGAGCGCGTGGCTGGCCTTCAGGGTCTGCGGGTCGCGGCTGAACACGTAGGGGTTGTAGCGAATCTCGTCACGCACCGCGCGGTACAGGCTGACCGCCTGCTCGATGGGGTCGCGGCTTGCACCCCGGTGCATTTCCGCGAACTCGACCACCAGGGGGTGGTCACTATCAACGAAGCGGCCGGGCTCCAGGTAGTGCTGCATGGTGTGATCTCCTGCGGGTGACCACGCCAGTCTATCCAGCGCCCCGCGACCCCGGGTACGACATTCCGGCCAAGCTCGCCGTTCCTGTCGCCATGCTCACGGCTGGCGACTAATCTCGTGACGGTCCCGCGCCGCCATCAAGGAGGATCGACCATGCTGTTGCTCTGGTTACTCGCCCTGGTCCTGGGCGTCGTCTTTCTCGCCCACCGCCGCACGTCCCCTCTGCCCGCACTGGGGCTGGTCGCGGGCTTTCTCCTGCTGATGGGACTATTCAGCCATGCCCCGGGCTGGTTGCTGCTGGTGTTCTGGCTGCTCTGGCTGGCCGTCGCCGTGCCCCTGGCACTCCCCGAGCTACGCCGGCAATGGCTCAGTGCGCCGCTGTTTTCCTGGGTCCAACGTGTGTTGCCGCCCATGTCCGAGACCGAGCGCGATGCCATCGAGGCCGGCACGGTCTGGTGGGACGGTGAACTGTTCAGCGGACGTCCGGACTGGCGCAAACTCCTGGATTCCCCTCGTCCGCAGCTGACCGAAGAGGAACAGGCCTTTCTCGACGGCCCCACGGAAGAACTCTGCGCCATGGTCAGCGACTGGGAGATCGGCCAGCAACTCGACCTGCCGCCCGAAGCCTGGGCGCACATCAAGCAGCACGGCTTCTTCGCCCTGATCATTCCGAAGGAATATGGCGGCAAGGGTTTTTCCGCCTATGCCCACTCCCAGGTGGCGATGAAGCTCGCAACCCGTAGCGGTGACCTGGCTTCAACTGTGATGGTGCCCAACTCGCTCGGCCCCGCCGAACTGCTGCTGCACTACGGTACCGACGAGCAGCGCCAACATTATCTGCCACGCCTGGCGAGCGGCGAGGACATTCCGTGCTTCGCCCTCACCGGACCGCTCGCCGGTTCGGATGCCGGCGCCATGCCGGACGCCGGCATCGTCTGCAAGGGCCAGTGGCAAGGTGAGGAAGTGATCGGCCTGCGCCTGACCTGGGAAAAGCGCTACATCACGCTCGGCCCGATTGCCACCTTGCTCGGGTTGGCATTCAAGGCCTATGACCCGGAGCATCTGCTGGGAGAAGAGGAAGAACTCGGCATCAGCCTGGCGCTCATCCCGACGAATACCCCCGGCGTGGAAATCGGCCGACGCCATCTCCCCTTGGGAGCGGCCTTCATGAACGGGCCGAACGCCGGCAAGGATGTGTTCGTGCCGCTCGACTTCGTCATCGGCGGCCAGGCCATGCTCGGCAAGGGCTGGATGATGCTGATGAATTGCCTCTCGGTAGGCCGTTCCATTTCCCTGCCCGCCGCCTCCACTGGCGCCGCCAAGTTCACCAGTCTGGTGACGGGCCAGTACACCCGCGTCCGCGAACAGTTCAACGTGCCGCTGGCGGCGTTCGAAGGCATCCAGGAAGCCCTGGCACGCATCGCCGGCAACGCCTGGCTGATGGACAGTGCGCGCATCCTCACCGCCAGCGCGGTGGACCTGGGCGAAAAGCCTTCGGTGCTGTCGGCCATCCTCAAGTACCACCTCACCGAGCGCGGCCGCGAATGCATTGGCCTCGCCATGGACGTGCATGGCGGGAAGGGCATCATCCTCGGACCCAACAACTACCTGGGCCGCGCCTGGCAGGGAGCGCCCATCTCAATCACGGTGGAAGGCGCCAACATCCTCTCGCGCAACCTGATGATCTTTGGCCAGGGCGCGATCCGCTGCCATCCGTTCGTCCTCAAGGAGATGGCCCTGGCTGGCCGCGATGACCGCGAGCAGGCGCTGGAGGAGTTCGACCAGTTGCTGCTCGGGCACATCGGCTTCGCGGTGGGCAATGCCGCCAGCAGCCTGTTGCTGGGCCTCAGCCTCGGCCGCATCGGCGACGCGCCCGGCGACAATCTCTGCCGCCCCTACTTCCGCGCCCTCGACCGCCTGGCCGCGTCTTTCGCCCTGCTTGCCGACAGCAGCATGCTGCTGCTCGGCGGCGAGCTGAAACGCCGCGAGCGCCTGTCCGCGCGGCTCGGCGACGCCCTGAGCTACCTCTACCTGGCATCGGCGGCCCTCAAGCGCTATCACGACCGCGACTATCCCGAATACCTGCAACCGCTGGTGCGCTGGGCCCTGGAGGAAAGCCTGGGCAAGGCCGAGCAGGCCCTGGACGGGCTGCTCGACAACTTCCCCAATGCGTTCATGGGCGCAGCATTGCGCGTGCTGGTATTCCCGCTTGGCCGCCGCCACCCCGGTCCCTCGGATGCACTGGCCGCCGAAGTCGCCGGGGTGATCGGCCGTGACCGGGGCGATCCGGCGCTGGAGGAACTGCTCGCCGGCTGCTACCGACCGCAATCGGCAGACGACCCGGTGGGCGCCCTGCAACAGGCCGTCGACCTCGCCAACCACTGCCAACCCTTGCAGCGCAAGCTGCAACACGCACTCAAGGCGGGCAGCTTGAATCCCACCCCCGAGGAACCGCTGGTGGATGCGGCGCTGGCCGCGGGACTGCTGGATGCAGAAGGTGCCACGCAGCTCCGCGCCCTCGAGGCGGCCCGGCGGCGGGTCATCGACGTCGACGACTTCAGCAAGGAGGAACTGGTGCCCAGCGCCGGCAAGATCCGCTGAGCCCGCGGGCAGGACAGCGGGCGCGGCGGGCCTTATACTCCCGCGCCCGATCCAGCTTCAGGAAGTCCGCCATGTCCAATCCCTATCTCGACCATCATCTCGCCCTGCTCGCTCACCTGCGCAGCATCCTGGTCGCCTTGGGCGAGGCGGAGCAGGTTCCCGAGGAGAACCACGCGCTCTTCGTCGAACGCTTCGATGACCTGATGAGCGAACTCCCGCGCGACCCGGAAGGCAGCCAGTACCTCGGCCAGGACCTGATCAGCCAGGTCTTCCATCGCTACCCGCAAATCGCCCACCTGGTCCCCCGCGACCTGCTCTGGTTCTTCGGCGGCGACTGCCTGCACTTCATGCCCGATGAAGAAATCGACCTGTTCCAGCGCCTCGACGAGCGCCGCTACGAGGCCGAGCAGAACGGCGAGCCGTTCGACTGGAACCTGGAAAAACAACTGCTGGCCCTGCCGGAAGACGGCAACAAGCACTGACCCCTACCGGGGCGGCATTCTGGCCGCCCCTCTTGTCCCCCCCACTTCCGCCGCCACCCATCGCCCGGTTTGCCGACACAATTGCGGCCAGGTGGCAGCGTCTGCCATCATTGCGAATCATTCGTAAACACTCTTTCAAGTACTTCTCAATGAGGTCAGCGTGTCGGTCGGTAATTCCGCGAATCCGCAACTGGTAGGGCTGCTTTACCGCGACCATCGCGACTGGCTGTTCCATTGGCTTCGCAAGACGGTGCAATGCCCCCATCGCGCCGAGGACGTGAGCCAGGACACTTTCGTCCGTCTCCTCGCCCGAACCGACCTGCAACCTCCCCGCGAACCCCGCGCCCTGCTGGCCACCATCGCCCGTGGGCTGCTGGTCGACCAGTTCCGCCGCAACGATCTGGAACGCGCCTACCTGGAAGAGCTGGCCCAGGCCCCCGAAGACCTGCACCCGAGCCCCGAAGACCAGGCCCTGATCCTGGAAAGCCTGCGCGAAATCGATCGCCTGCTCGGCCAGCTGTCCAGCAAGGCACGCGCGGCCTTCCTCTTTAACCGCCTCGACGGCCTCGGCCATGCCGAGATCGCCGAGCGCCTGGGCGTTTCCCCCTCACGCGTTCGTCAGTACCTGGCCCAGGGCATGCGCCAGTGCTACATCGCCCTGTACGGGGAGCCGGCATGAGTCGGGTATCCGCACGCGCCCTGGACGAGGCCATCGCCTGGCAGCTGTGCCTGGACTCCGGTGAGGCCACTGAGCAGGAGCGGCACGAATTCCGCCGCTGGCTCGGCGCCCACCCTGAACATGCCCAGGTATGGCAGCAGCTTTCCGGCATCGACCAGCAACTGGCAGCGGCAGCCTCCCCCCACGCCAGGCGCGCCCTGCTGCGCGGCGGCGTACGTCGGCGCAGCCTGCAGCGCATGGCTGGCAATGCCCTGGCCCTGGTTCTGGCGGTTGGGCTTGGCCTAGGCCTGCTGGCCCAGCAGCGTCCGCTCGGCGATTACCTGGCCGATGAAAGAACCGCCAACGGCGAACACCGTGAACTGCGCCTGGCGGACAGCAGCCTCGTGCAACTCAACAGCCGCACTGCGCTGGACATCGATTTCGACGGCCCGCAGCGCCGTATCTATCTGCGCAGCGGTGAAATCCTGGTGAAGACCGGCCACGACGATCCGCGCCCCTTCATCATCGAAACCGACCAGGGCCGCTTGCAGCCTCTCGGCACCCGCTTCCTGGTGCGGCGCGACGGCGATGCGACCCAACTGATCGTGTTGGAGTCCGCCGTGGCGGCCAGGCCGCATAAGGGTTCCGCCGAACGGGTGGTTCGTGCCGGCGAGCAGGTCTGGATCGACAGCGAGCACCTTGGTCCCACGCGCGCCGCCCCCGTGGGTGCCGAGGCCTGGAGCCGGGGATTGCTGGTGGCGGAAGACATGCCGCTGTCCCAGCTGATCGACACCCTGAGCGAGTACCACGAAGGGTACCTGGGCCTGGACCCTGGCCTGGACGACCTGCGCATCAGCGGCGTCTTCCCGCTCCACGACAGCGACAAGGCCCTGGCCGCCCTGCCCCCCACCCTGCCCGTACGCATCGAGCGCATGGGTCACTGGTGGACACGCGTAGTACCGGCGAAGAACTGAAGACACAAGGGGGGCAGAGCGGCGCTGCCCCCTCGAAAACAACGACACCCAGGGATGGGAAAAAAAATTCACCGTCCCCCTGTCACTTTTCGATTCTGGCTCGGCAAGAAGGCATTGAGACGATTTCTCACTTAGGAGATGTTCGCAATGCAACGCGCTTCCGCACCCTTCCGCCGCACAATGATGGCGCTGGCCGTCACCGTTGGCAGCCTGGCCAGCCAGGCCCAGGCTGATACCTACCAACTGCCCTCCGCGCCGCTGGCCAGCACCCTGAACCGCATCGCGGTGGACGCCGGCATCGTGCTCAGCGTCGACCCGGCCCTCACCGCCGGCAAGACCGCTCCCTCGGTACAGGGCGAGCTGAGCCCGTTGCAGGCGCTGTCCAAGGCACTGCAGGGCAGCAACCTGCGCCTGGTGCAGAACGGTAGCGACAGCTACAGCCTCGCGCCCGTGGCCGACGAAGCGATGAGCCTGCCGGACGTGAACATCGACGCAAATCGCAGCTACGAAACCGCCTGGGGCCCCACCACCGGAATGGTCGCCACCCGCACCGCCGCCGGCACCAAGACCGACACCGCGATCAACGAAATTCCCCGCTCGATCTCGGTCATTACCCGCGAGCAGCTCGATTCGCGCCCCACCCTAAACCTGAACGACTCGCTGCGCTACACCGCGGGCGTGATGAGCAGCGGCTATGGCTCCGACTCCCGCGCCGACTGGCTGAAAGTGCGCGGCTTCGTGCCGACCCAGTTCCTCGACGGCCTGCCGCTGCCGGTTGGCTCGTTCGCCAACCCGAAGATCGAGCCCTGGAACCTGGAACGCATCGCCGTGCTGCGCGGCCCGGCCTCCTCCGTTTACGGCCAGACCCCGCCCGGCGGCCTGCTGGACATGGTCAGCCGCCGCCCTCAGGAGGAGCAGGCCAATGAAGTGGAACTGCAGGCCGGCAGCAACGAGCACAAGCAGATCAACTTCGACAGCACCGGCAAGATCGACGACGAAGGCCAGTTTCTCTATCGCGTCAGCGGTACCGTGCGTGACAGCAACACCCCCATCGATCACATCCCGGACAAACGCTACAACATCGCGCCCAGCCTGACCTGGAACATCAACGAAGACACCCGCCTGACCTTCCTCTCGCAATACACCCGCGACGATACTGGCATCACCGGTCAGTTCCTGCCGCTGCAGGGCACCAAGATCGACTCGCCCTTCGGCAAGATCTCGCATCACAAGAACCTGGGCGAGCCGGACTGGGACTTCTACGACCGCACCTATTACGCGCTGGGCTATTCCTTCGAGCATCGCTTCAACGATGTCTGGCAGTTCCGTCAGAACCTGCGGTACACCAAGAGCGACCTGGAATTCCAGGCGGTGAACGTGGCCACCTTCAACACCGTCGACGCCGCCGGCAACGTCAACCGCGAATCCGGCATCGTCGATGAGGACATCAGCCAGTTCGCCGTGGACAACAACTTCCAGGCCAACTTCAGCACCGGCGAGATGGATCACACCCTGCTGCTCGGCCTCGATCACCAGCGCGCGAACACCAACTACCGCTGGCTCTACGGCGTGGGTGTACCGCCGATCAACGTGAACAACCCGATCTACGGGGCGGACATGTCCGGTGTCACCTACTTCACCCTCCAGGACTACAACCAGAAGACCTACCAGACCGGTCTCTACATCCAGGACCAGATTGCCCTCGACAACTGGCGCCTGACCCTGGGCGGCCGCGAGGACTGGGTGCATACCGGCACCGAGTTCTACAACCAGAACGACATCACCAATACCCAGCGCGATGCGGCCTTCAGCGGCAACGTGGGCCTGAGCTACCTGTTCGACAACGGCATCACCCCCTACTTCTCCTATGCCGAATCGTTCCAGCCCTCAATGGGAGCCACCGTCAGCACCACCGAGTCCTTCGAACCCACCGAGGGCAAGCAGTACGAAGTCGGCATCAAGTACCAGCCGCCTGGCACCGATGCCATGCTGACCGCCGCCGTGTACGACCTGACCCAGACCAACGTCAGCGTCACCGAGGGCAGCGTGACCCGTCAGATCGGCGAACTGAAGATTCGCGGCCTGGAGCTGGAAGCCACTGCCGACGTCAGCGAGAACCTCAAGCTGGTGGCCTCCTACAGCTACACCGACAGTGAAATCCAGAAAGGCGTGGACAAGGGCAACCGCATGGCCCAGGTGCCCCGCAACCAGGCCACTGCCTGGGCCGACTACACCTGGCACAGCGGTATCCTCGACGGCTTCGGCGTTGCCGGTGGTGTGCGCTATGTCGGCGACAGCTACGGCAACACTGCCAACACCTGGCTCGGCCACACCGGTTCCTACACTGTCTACGACGCCTCGGTGCACTACGACCTGGGCCGCCTGAACAGTTCGCTGCGCGGCCTCTCCGTGGCCGTGGACGCGAAGAACGTGTTCAACAAGGAATACCTGTCCACCTGCGACGGCTACTGGTGCTACTACGGCGACGAACGCACCGTGGTTGGCAGCGTGAACTACAAGTTCTGACGAAGCACGGCCGCCCTGCGGGGCGGCCCCTGATTCGGGAATCGCCATGCAAAGCCGTACCATCCGCCGCTGGTCCTTCGTCCACACCTGGACCAGCCTGATCTGCACCCTCTTCCTGTTGATGCTGGCCCTGACCGGGCTGCCGCTGATCTTTCACCACGAGCTGGAACACCTGCTGGGTGAAGCCCCCGAACTTCGCGAGATGGCCCCGGACACGCCCCACCTCGGACTGCAGCAGCTGGTGGACGCTGCCCAGCGCCACCGCCCCGGCGAGGTGGTGCAATACCTGGGCTATGAAAAGGACGAGCCCAACGGCGTGATCGCCATTACCGCCGCCACCGCCGGAACCGAGCCCAACGCTTCGCACACTTTCATGCTCGACGCCCGCACCGGCGAAGCGCTGGCGATGCCGGCGGCCAACGGCGGCGTGCTGATGTTCATCCTGCGCCTGCACGTGGACATGTTCGCCGGCCTGCCGGGCAAGCTGCTGCTGGCATTCATGGGCGTCCTGTTCGTCGTCGCCATCGTTTCCGGCGTGGTGCTCTATTCGCCCTTCATGCGCCGTCTCAAGTTCGCAGAGGTACGCCACCAGCGCTCGACCCGCACGCGCTGGCTGGACCTGCACAACCTGATCGGCATCGTCACCCTGACCTGGGCCCTGGTCGTGGGTATCACCGGCGTCGTCAGCGCCTGCGCCGACCTGCTGATCAGCGCCTGGCGCCAGGACGCACTGACCGTACTGGTAGAGCCGTACCGCAACGCACCGCCGCTGACCGAGCGCGCCCCGGCGGACAACGTGCTCAGGATCGCCAGCGCAGCGCTGCCCGGCATGCAGGCAGACTTCATCGCCTTCCCCGGCACACGCTTCTCCAGCGAGCATCACTACACCGTGTTCATGGTCGGCAGCACGCACCTGACCGCCCACCTGTGGACGCCGGTGCTGATCGACGCGCGAACCCTGGAGGTCACCGCCGTCGCCCAACGCCCCTGGTACATGGATGCACTGGCGATGTCCCAGCCACTGCACTTCGGTGACTATGGCGGCCGCCCCATGCAATTGCTCTGGGCCGCGCTGGATATCCTCACCGTCATCGTGCTGGGCAGCGGCCTCTATCTCTGGTGGGTCCGCCAGCGGCGCAACACCGCGCAACGTTCTTCCGGGGAGGCCACGGCATGAGCTGGCGCCAATCCACCTTCAGCCTGCCCCTGGTCATCGGCCTGCTCTGTGCGGCAGGCCTCTTCAGCGCACTTCTGGGCGACGGCTGGTGGGACAGCCTGGCCTGGCTGGGCCTGGGAGTACCCGCGCTGCTCGGTTCCTGGCCACTGCTGCGCCCCACGCGCGATTGAGCAGATGCAAAAAGGCCCGCCTGGCGTTGCCGGGCGGGCCTTTTTATGGGTTCATCGCGCTTTCCCGGGGAAGGCGGCCTTGATTTTCAGGAAGAAGTAGGTCGAGTCGCGGAAGCCATAGGCCATGCGCTTGATCACCTTG